>OAVV01000059.1_pt1 | contig 140825 bp, 113 predicted proteins | sample 1501401 | NCBI WGS metagenome assembly OAVV01 (sample SAMEA2580098, study PRJEB22360) | human gut metagenome | biome: human gut; feature: human-associated habitat; material: faeces | place: Denmark | collected 2008/2010 | reverse complement strand
CTGGGCGTGTTCGGGACTTTCACCCGTTAGAGCGCGCCCATGGCGCGCAAACTAAAAAAACACAGTACCTAATTAAAGATACTGTGTTTTATAAATAACATTGTAATATTATAATTACTGCTGAGCAACATCCTTCATGGAGAAGCTGATTCTGCCCATCTTGTCCTTACCAAGGCAAACAACTGTTACAACATCACCTAATGTAAGTACATCTTCTACATGGTTGATTCTTTCCTTGGAAATCTTGGAAATATGAACCATACCTTCTTTACCGGGTGCAAATTCAAGGAATGCACCGAATTCTTTGATGCTGATTACCTTACCCTTGAATACCTGGCCTTCTTCAAATTCAGTTGTGATGATCTTGATCATCTCAGCTGCCTTATCCATCATAGCCTTATCTGTACCACAGATGCTTACAAAGCCATCATCTGTAATGTCAATCTTAACACCTGTCTGATCAATGATTGCGTTGATAGTCTTACCTCTCTGACCAACAACGTCACCAATCTTCTCAGGCTCAATCTGCATCTGGATGATCTTAGGAGCATACTCTCCTACTTCTTTTCTAGGCTCAGCGATAGCCGGCTTCATGCAGTTATCCATGATGTAGAGTCTTGCATCATGACATCTTGCGATTGCACCTTCTACGATAGGTCTGGTCAGACCATGAATCTTGATATCCATCTGAATTGCTGTGATACCTTCTGTTGTACCTGTTACCTTAAAGTCCATATCGCCGAAGAAATCTTCAAGACCCTGAATATCTGTCAATAATACATAATCATCATCAGTCTCACCTGTTACAAGACCGCAGGAGATACCTGCTACCATTCTCTTAATAGGTACGCCTGCTGCCATCAGAGACATACAGGAAGCACATGTAGAGCCCATGGATGTAGATCCGTTAGATTCAAAAGTCTCAGATACGCTTCTGATTGCGTATGGGAATTCTTCTTCTGAAGGAAGTACAGGAACCAGTGCCTTCTCAGCCAGTGCACCATGTCCGATTTCTCTTCTTCCCGGTCCTCTGGAAGGCTTTGTCTCACCTACAGAGTAGGAAGGGAAGTTATAATGATGCATATATCTCTTAGTTGTTTCATTCTCATCTAATCCGTCAACCTTCTGTGCTTCTGATAAAGGAGCCAGAGTTGTTACGTTACAGATCTGTGTCTGTCCTCTTGTGAACATAGCAGAACCATGTACTCTTGGAATAATATCTACTTCTGCTGCAAGAGGTCTGATCTGTGTGATCTGACGTCCATCAGGACGCTTGTGATACTTTAAGATCATCTTACGGACTGTCTTCTTCTGATACTGATATACAGCCTCACCAAGAATTGCAAGCCAGTCTTCGTTCTCTGCGAAAGCTTCTTCAAACTTCTCTGTTATCTGTCTGATATTCTCTTCACGAACCTGCTTCTCGTCTGTGAATACAGCAACTTCCATCTCTTCAGGAGTTACGATTTCTTTCATCTTCGCAAACATTTCTTCAGGGATTGCACAGGATTCATAAGCGTGCTTCTCTTTGCCAACTTCTGCAACCATCTTATTGATAAATTCAATAATTGTCTGGTTGATCTCATGGCACTTGTAGATAGCTTCGATCATCTTAGCTTCAGGAATCTCGTTTGCACCAGCTTCGATCATAATAACCTTAGTGCTTGTAGAAGCTACTGTAAGCTGTAAGTCACCGTTCTTCCACTGCTCCTGGCTTGGGTTTACGATGAATTCACCATCAACCATACCAAGCTGTGTTGTAGCACATGGTCCATCAAAAGGAATGTCTGAAATAGCTGTTGCAATAGCTGAACCCAGCATAGCAACCAATTCAGGACGGCACTGAGGATCAACGCTCATTACCATATTGTTCAATGTAACGTCATTTCTGTAATCCTTAGGGAACAGAGGACGCATAGGTCTGTCGATTACACGGCTGGTAAGGATTGCGTTCTCGCTTGCCTTACCTTCTCTCTTGTTAAAGCCGCCGGGAATCTTGCCTACTGCATATAATTTCTCTTCATATTCTACGCTGAGAGGGAAGAAATCAATCCCGTCTCTAGGCTTGTCGGATGCTGTTGCTGTAGATAATACTGTTGTATCTCCGTAATGCATAAATGCAGCACCATTAGCCTGTGCGGATACCCTTCCGATATCTACGGAAAGTGTACGTCCGCCTAATTCCATGCTGAAAGTCTTGAACTGTTTTTCTTTGTTCACACTGAAAGTTCCATTGTACATTTCGTTCATGTCATTCTCCTTTTCTCTTACTATTTGCGGGCTTCACCCACATTGCCAATTCGTTGTCCATATGGACAGTTTCTGTTTTCGTGTGGCAGAAGAAGGAGCCGAAACTACTGAAAGGAACACGATCGTTCATGTGCTTTTCAGCGGTCTCGAGCTATTTTCCTGCCACATCTCACTATATCTTCTGCTGATATAGTATGGGCGACATGTGCCCCGGAATAAAAACGGGCGGAATCTCTTCCGCCCTTTCTTATTGCCTAAATTATTTTCTAATTCCAAGCTTTTCAATCAGAGCACGATATCTTTCGATGTCAGTTTTCTTTAAGTAGTCAAGTAAACCACGTCTCTGACCTACCATCTTCAGAAGACCACGTCTTGAATGATGATCCTTCTGATTGTTCTTTAAATGCTCTGTCAGCTCTGAAATTCTCTCTGTTAATACAGCGATCTGTACTTCAGGTGATCCTGTATCACCAGGTGTTCTTGCATACTGAGCGATGATTGCCTGTTTCTTTTCCTTAGAAATCATGTCTAAATCCTCCATTATTATAATATAATATCTGTAACCGCCAGGTACTAAGCCATGGGTCGGAGTATCCCGACACTGAGTACCGGCTCACGGTCAACGCTGCCGTCAACCATACTTTGTTATTGTAGCACACAAAGAATAAGCGTGCAACATAATTTTCCAAAAAAACGGTACTAATCTCACATTACAGATATCTTCTGACACCAGCCGGTGTTCTGTAATTCACACTTGAGATCTTGATTCCTGTCTTAGGACTGGATGCGTGGACAACCTGTCCACCGCCAATATAGATTGCCACATGGTTGATCTTGCCATTTTTTGCATAGAATACCAGATCGCCCGGCTGTGCATCGGCAAGACTTACCTTCGTACCCATCTGTGCCTGGGATGCAGCGTGGTGAGGCAGACTGATACCATATTTCTTAAAGACACTCATTGTAAAACCGGAACAGTCTGCACCGCTTGTAAGGCTCGTACCGCCCCATACATAAGGATTGCCGATGAACTGTTTCGCATACTGTACCAATGATACCTTGGCATCCGATACACCCTGTCCATAGAGAAGCTCTGTTATGGAGACTGCTTTCTCCAGACGTTCCTCTACATCCACATAATCTCCTGATACATAGGCTTCTTCATCATCCAACAGGAATTTGATCCAGCCATTATCCATCACATCTACCACTTCCAGCTCCTCTTCCTGTGGAATCAGTGTAATAACCGTGGAATCCGTATTCGGCTCTTCTCTGACTTTTAATGTTTCTGTATTGACTACTGCAATCATGGAGGCCGCTTCTTTGCCTCTCTCTATTGCAGCATCTCCTGTATACAGATATTCTGTATTGCAGTATCCTTCTACTTTTCCTGATTTGATATGTGCCCAGCCATCCTCTGTTGACAGGACTTCACATGCAGCGTCTTTGGTCAGCTTTCCTACTAACTTTGCATTTTCCGATGGCTCCTGTCTGATATTCAGGTTGTTGTCCACATGTGCAATTCCAAGATTCTGATAGCCCCAGTGCAGCGTCTCCTGTGTAGATACTGCCGCTGTGTCTGTAACGCTTCTTGCATTAAGTGCCACGTTCTCCTGTGTATCCTCATCCTTGTCATCATCTTTCATTGTTTCATCAAAAACAACGCTTACTCCTGCACTGAAAGGATTCTCGTCCTTTTTATTCTGAGTAGTTGTCTGTACCTGTTCGGTTTCCTGAACAGTTTTTATCTGATTATCAATGCTCTGATCGTAAGTATTCCATGCTGCATATGCTGTCAATGTCTGTGCATTTACAAGTACTGTGATTCCAAGTACCGCCAGCAGCTGCGCATATCTTTTATTTTTCATTTTATAACCATACCTTTCAATAACCTGCAAACTCTAAACCACAGACACAAAAACAGTCTGCTTCAACTTGTTACAAATATGTTACAAATTGTTACAGACTGATTATAGCATTGCTCTTTTTTTATGTCAACATTTGCAAAATAGAAGATATTTCCGTAGATTATATGCTCAGTCCATGATATTCACGTCCGGCAGCAATATCTGTCGCCATTTGCTTCTTCAATGCCTCTATGCCATGAAAGCGCATTTCCGGGCGTTTATAATGCAGCAGATATACCTGTATATCCTGTCCATATACATCCTGGTCAAAATCATAGATAAATGTCTCTACGCCCATTACAGCTTCACCGCTGACTGTAGGCTTCGTTCCAATATTCGTAATTCCAAGATAAATCCTGCCATTCATCATTACGTAAGAATAGTAAACGCCATTCGGCGGCAGAAGCTTCTCCGGTGGCGGCAGTATATTGACTGTAGGCATCCCAAGTCCTGTTCCAAGATGTCTGCCATGTACAATCGTTCCTCCCACATGATAGGGTTGTCCCAGAAGCTTCGTTACAAGCTCCATTTCACCCTGTTTTACTGCATCACGGACATAGGTAGAGCTGATTTCCCTGCCCTGATACTGCACTTTATCTATAACAATGACCTGATATCCATACTCTGCAGACTTCTGTTCCAGCAGTCTGTAATTGCCCATTCCCTTCTTGCCAAAAGACACATCTTCGCCAGCAACAATGCATTTTGCATGCAGCTGTTCTACCAGTACTTTACGGATATATGTCTCCGGTTCCATATCTGCAATCTCCTGATAAAAGGGATATTCTATCAGATAGTCCACACCTGCTTCTTCAAAAATATTCCTTTTCTCCTGAATCGTGGTCAGCTCCTGCTGTGCTTCTTTGCTGAAAAAGGCAGCCGGTGAAGGCACAAATGTAAATACTGCTGCTGCAAGTCCCTTCGCTTTCTGTTCTGTGACCATATGCAAAAGCTTCTGATGTCCCATATGAAAACCGTCGAACTTGCCAATTGCAACTGCTGTATCCTCTGTAAGCTCAAATTCTGTTGTCTTTTCAATAATTTTCATGATGTTAATCCTCACTCAGATCTGTCTACAGGAACATTTTATATGGTTTGAAACCATGTTCTTCTTCGCTAAATACATACACTCCTGTAAATGTACCATTGCTGGCATACACTCTGACCCATTCTCCATCTGCGAATCTTTTTCTGACTGCTCTTACCTGTCCAAAATATAATTTATTGCCATTTAACAGTGCCTTGTCTGCTTCGGGCAGTGCTGTTATGGCTTCATATTCTTCAAAAACTGCATCCGGCGCAATCACTCGCTCTTCCAGATGTCCTTCTCTTACCAGTTCTTCTACCTGTGATAATTTCAGTGCCTCTTCTATAGGAAAAGTACCTACTCTGGTTCTTACAAGAGATTCCATCAATGCGCCACATCCAAGCTTGTCTCCGATATCTGCACATAATGCCCTGATGTAGGTTCCTTTGGAGCATCCCACTGTAAAAGTAACATACGGCAAAGCAATTTCTTCTATACGAATATGATGAATCTCTACTGTTCTGGGCTTTCGCTCAATCTCCACGCCCTGTCTTGCCAGCTCATACAGCTTCTTCCCATTTACCTTGAGTGCAGAATACATAGGAGGTATCTGGTCGTATGTTCCTACAAAGCTCATAACCGCCTCTCTGACCTCTTCCTTGCTGGCTGTTACTTCCTTTTCAGTCAGTATAGTGCCGCTGGCATCCTGCGTATCAGAAGTCTTGCCTAACAGCATACGTGCCCGGTACTCCTTGGTCTTATCTGTAAGCATATCGCATAATTTGGTCGCATTACCAAAACATACCGGCAACACTCCTACCGCATCCGGGTCGAGAGTTCCGGTATGTCCTATTTTCTTCTGTTTCACAATTCCACGGAGCTTCGCCACCACATCATGAGAGGTGAAGCCCGCTTCCTTATATATATTAATAATTCCGTTAATCAATGTTCCTGTTCCTTATATAATATATCTATCCGATTTACATTTGTTTCTCAATCTGTTCTGAAAGATTATTTACTACATCATAGAAAGTACCATTTATTGTACAGCCCGCAGCACGCTTGTGTCCACCGCCGCCAAAATACTCTGCTACTTTGCTTACATCCACATAACTACAGGAACGAAGACTTACCTTGTACTGCAGCGTGGACGTCTCATACATAAAGATCGCACATTCCACACCCTTGATGATACGAAGCTGGCTTACGATACCTTCAAGATCTTTGCTGGTCACATCATAGAATTTCATCGTCTTCTGGTCAATGTAGCTGACTACACATTTGCCATCCATGAACAGAATACTCTCCAGTAAAGCTCTTCCCAGGATCTGATTCTGTACATAGGTCTTCTCATAGAAGGTCTTATCAATCAGAGTCGGAAAATCAAAACCATAGGAAATCAAATCTGCTGCTGTATGTAATGTCTTAGGTGATGTATTGGAATACTGGAAAATACCGGTATCATGAATCATACCGATATAGATTGCCTTGGCAATCTCCTCATCCAGATATTGTTTATCCAGAACATCATACACAAGCTCAGAAGCTGAACTTGCCTTGGAATCTATATAATTGACATCGCCACAACCATGTTCATTGCTGATATGGTGATCGATGTTGATTGTTTTCTTTGCTTTGTCAAAAATCTTCTCAGCTTCCCCAAGTCTGGTCTTCTCGCAATCCAGTGCGATAAATACATCAGGCTCTGCTTCCATCTGAAAAGTAGTATCTATCAGGTCAAAATCCTGAATACAGGAAAAAATGTCTGCCGGTTGTTCCAAAAAAATTCTGATATCAGCTTTCGGCATTGTCTTTTTCAGAAACAAATATGTTGCCATACAGGAACCGACACAGTCTCCATCGGGTCTGATATGACCGGATATTACAATATTAGCTGCTCCTTCACATTCCTTCAATAATTGGAACATATACACATCCTCTTCCTCTCTTAAATAATGCGGGGAAAGGACACTTCCCCGCACTGATTATCTAAAGGTTACTCCGCGTCATCATCCACATGCTTCTCATCATCTGCACGATTGACTTCATCGATCATTCTGGACATATTCACACCATATTCAATAGATTGATCAATAATAAAACGAATTTCAGGTGTATTTCTCAGATTGATCTTTCTTGCAAGCTGATTTCTGATATAGCCCTCTGCGCTCTTTAGACCGGCAAGTGTATCCTTCTGAGATTCTTCATTACCCAGAACAGAAATCCATGCCTTACAAGTCTTCAAGTCCGGTGCTACCTCTACAGCTACAACTGAGGTCATGGGGTTAATTCTCGGGTCCTTGATCTCGCTTCTTATCACTTCAGCAAGGACACGCATAACTTCCCCATTCACACGGGTATTCTTAACACTGTTCTTTCTCATACTTATTACACCTTTCCGTAAACTGCAATCAATATCTGCAGTTACTTCAGTTCAGGGCAAAAGTTCCTATCTTGGAACCTCTACCATAATATATGCTTCTACAATATCCAGCTCCTGCATAGCATCAAATCCGTCAAATACAAGACCACATTCAAATCCTGCCTTAACTTCCTTCACGTCATCCTTAAATCTCTTTAACGATGCCAGTTCACCTTCGTAGATCTGCTCGCCTTCTCTGGTAATTCTGATCTTGCATCCTCTCTGGAATACACCATCAAGAACATAAGAACCTGCGATATTACCTACTGCAGATGCCTTGAAGATCTGTCTTACTTCTGCATGGCCGATTACCTTCTCTTCAAATACAGGGTCTAACATACCCTTCATTGCAGCTTCAATATCTTCGATTGCCTGATAGATGACTCTGTACAGTCTTACGTCAACACCTTCACGCTCTGCTGTTGCCTTAGCCTGTGCATCTGGACGAACATTGAAGCCGATAATGATCGCATTGGATGCAGAAGCCAGAATAACATCAGATTCGTTAATAGCACCTACACCGCCATGGATGCATTTTACTACAACTTCTTCGTTGGAAAGCTTAACAAGACTCTGCTTAACTGCTTCCACACTACCCTGAACGTCAGCCTTGATGATCAGGTTGAGCTCTTTGAGGTTACCAGCCTGAATCTGTGAGAACAGATCATCCAGAGACATCTTGCTCTTAGTTTCTTCAAGAAGCTTCTCTTTATTCTGTGCTACGAATGTTTCTGCATAATATTTTGCTTCCTTATCATTCTCATGTGCAAGGAAGATTTCACCTGCGTTTGGAACATCGCCAAGTCCAAGGATCTCTACAGGAGTAGAAGGACCTGCTTCCTTTACTCTTCTGCCCTTATCATCGATCATGGCACGTACTTTACCGCTGGCTGCTCCTGCAGATACGAAATCACCAACATGAAGTGTACCCTTCTGTACAAGAATTGTAGCTACAGGACCACGGCCCTTATCCAGCTCAGCTTCGATAACCAGACCTCTTGCCCGTCTGTTAGGGTTAGCCTTAAGCTCCAGAACTTCTGCTGTCAGAAGAATCATTTCCAGAAGGTTGTCAATACCTTCGCCTGATTTAGCAGATACAGGTACGAATACTGTACTTCCGCCCCAGTCTTCTGCGATCAGACCATATTCTGTCAATTCCTGCTTTACACGCTCTACATTAGCGCCCGGCTTATCAATCTTGTTTACTGCAACAATGATTTCGATGCCTGCTGCCTTGGCATGATTGATAGCTTCTACAGTCTGTGGCATAACGCCATCATCTGCTGCAACTACAAGGATTGCAATATCTGTGGAATTTGCACCACGCATACGCATAGCTGTGAATGCTTCATGTCCAGGTGTATCCAGGAATGTGATCTTCTCACCGTTTACATTTACTGTGTAAGCACCGATATGCTGTGTGATACCGCCTGCTTCCTTATCTGTTACATTAGTCTTACGGATAGCATCCAGAAGAGAAGTCTTACCATGGTCAACGTGTCCCATTACGCAGATAACAGGAGGTCTCTTAACCATATCTTCTTCTTTTTCTTCATCCTCTTTCAACAGCTCTTCGATAACGTCTACCTTAACTTCCTTCTCGCAGATGATATCATAATCAATTGCGATATTCTCAGCAGTTTCATAGGAAATCTCCTGATTTACAGTTACGATCTGTCCCTGCATGAAGAGCTTCTTAACGATAGCGGATGGCTGAATCTTCATCTTGTCAGCCAGTTCCTTGATTGTCAGAGTCTCAGGTAAAGTGATTACCTTGATCTGCTCTTCTACCTGCTCAACAGGCTTCTTCTCAGGCTTAATGAACTTACCAGGCTTATTCTTGCCCTTGATGTTCTGCATATCGCCATCTTCTTCATACATCAGATCCTTGCGGTTCTTCTTATCCTTCTCCTGGCTGATACGACGCTTCTCTTCGTCTCTATGCTTCTCTGCGTCCTTAATCGGGCTGTCCGGAACAAAATTATTACTCTTCTGTCCTGGTCTGCCACCCTGCTTGCCGCCGAAGCCGCCTCTGTTGTTATCACGTCTGTCATCATCCTTGTTGAAACCGCCTCTGTTGCCGCCAAAGCCCTGTCCTGGTCTTGCATTCTGTCTGTTTGGATCAAAAGGTCTTCTGTTGCCGTCATTGTTACGCTGACCGCCGTCTCTTCTGTTACCGTCGAAGGAACGCTGCTGACCACCATCACGTCTGTTGCCATCAAAAGAACGCTGCTGACCGCCATCGCGTCTGTTGCCATTTCCGTCAAAAGAGCGCTGCTGACCACCATCACGTCTCTGATAGTTATTATTATCAGAACGTCTCTGGTTATCATACTGTCTTGATCCGTTATTATATCCCTGTCTTCTATCCTGATTTCTGTCTGTATTTCTATCCTGGGAACCACTCTGCTGTCTTGGAGCAGATGTCTGTGCGGCTCTGTTGTCCTGAGCAGGTACTGCCTTAGGTGCTTCTGTAGCCTTAGGTGCTTCCACTGCTGTCTCAGCCTTAGGCTGTGGTGCAGGTGCTGCCTTTGGTGTCTCAGGTGCCGGAGCAGTTTCTACCGGCTTTACTATTTCAGGCTTTGTCTCTGCCTTTACTGTTGTGTTCACCGGTTCTGCTGCCTTAACCGGAGCCTCAGCAGCCTTTGATGTTTCTACAGGTTTTGCTGCTGCTTTTACTGGCTCTGCCGCTTTCGCTGCCTGTGCAGGCGCAGGTGCTGCCTTTTTCTCCTGATGTGCCGGTTTTCTTGGAATCTGTGCGCCCGGCATTTTTGAATTATGTGGGTTGCTTACAAAAATAATGCTCTTCTTTTTCTTTACCGGTGCTTTTGCATCTGCTGGCTGTTCTTTCTTGTCAGCTTCAGCTGCCTTTGGTGTCTCCTCAGACTTAGCAGGTGCCTTTAAGGAGTTCTTTAAATCTTCTACCTGTCCGTCTTCTAATACGCTCATATGGCTCTTTACCTCTATCCCTTTATTTTTTAATGCTGTCAGGATATCCTTACTCTGTAAGCCCATCTCCTGCGCTAATTCATAAACTTTCATTTTTGCCATTTCTATCTCCATTCTCATTGCAAACTGGTTCCAGATATTTACCTAATGACTTAGCGAAGCCCTCATCTGTAATGGCAAGAGACGATCTCATATCTCTACCAATTGCACGTCCAAGTTCCTCTTTCGTACCGTAGATATACTGCTGTACTTCATAGAACTCACACGAGTTGGAAAACTTTTTTGTAGTGTTATCCGATGCATCCGATGCTATAATCACCAGCCAGGCACTGCCATCCTTGATGCTCTTATCGACTGCAAATTCTCCACTTACCACCTTGCCTGCCTTCATCGCCAGGCCAAGCATGGAATATATTCTATCTTGCTTCAAGCGCCTCTATCTCCTTTGTCAGGCTATCATAAACCTCTTCGGGAATCGTCATTTTGAAAGATCTGTCTAATCCTTTGGTCTTCTTTGCCTTTTGCAGACATTCGGCATTACGGCACACGTAAGCGCCTCTGCCATTCTTCTTGCCTGTGGTATCCAGCACAATGCCCTCATCCTCAGTCTTTAAGACTCTCAACATTTCTTTCTTGTTCTTCATTTCTCCACAGCCTACACACTGTCTTAAAGGAATCTTCTTACTCATTGCTTTCCTCTGTAACCTCTTCTGCTGTTTCGTCTGCTGCCTCAGTATCAACAGCTTCTGCTGTCTCCTCTGCCTCTGCAGCTTCGCCGTCTTCGTATTCGTCCTCTTCGTAGTATACGTCGCCGTCTTCATCATACATATAGTCTTCGTAGCGGAAGCCTTCTGCATCCTTAGCCTGTGTCTCAGACTTAATATCAATCTTATATCCTGTCAGTCTTGCTGCAAGACGGGCATTCTGACCTTCCTTACCAATCGCAAGTGAAAGCTGGTAATCAGGAACAACTACCTTGGCTGTCTTCTCATCAGGATCTGCAAATACTGCTACGATCTTGGCAGGAGAAAGGGCATTCTGAATGAAGTTGCCAGGGTTCTCATCCCAGTTCACGATATCAATCTTCTCTCCACGAAGCTCTTCTACGATAGCGTTGACTCTTTCACCGTTCTTACCTACACATGCACCAACTGCATCTACGTTAGGATTATTGGTTCTGACTGCCATCTTGGTTCTGCTTCCTGCCTCACGGGCAATGCTCATGATCTCTACTGTACCGTCCTGAATCTCTGTTACTTCTGCTTCGAACAGTCTCTTAACCAGTTCAGGATGTGTTCTGCTGACTGTGATTCTAGGTCCCTTCGGTGTATTCTTTACTTCCAGAATGTATACCTTGATATGTTCTGTTGGGCGGAATACTTCGCCTTTTACCTGCTCTGCCTCTGTCAGGAGTGCATCTGCCTTACCAAGATCAATGCTGATGTTCTTGCCGGAGTAACGCTGCACGATACCGGTCATAACGTCCTTTTCCTTCTCAAAGAACTGGTTGTAAATGACGCTTCTCTCTTCCTCACGGATCTTCTGTAAGATAACGTTCTTCGCATTCTGTGTTGCAATACGTCCGAATTCCTTGGACTCAATCTTCACGTTGATCTTCAGACCTACTTCTGCCTTCTTATTCAGTTTCTTGGCATCATCCAGACAGATCTGTAACAGATCATCTTCTACATCATCAGGTGTTGCTACGATTTCCTTGGTAGCATATACTAAATAATCGCAGGTATTTCTGTCAATCTGTACTGTGATATTATCTGCTTTACCGAAATGGTTCTTGCAGGCTGTCATAAGAGAGTTCTCAATTGCCTCAAAAAGAGTCTCTTTACTGATCTCTTTCTCCTTTTCCAAAATATTCAGTGCTTCTAATAATTCTTTATTCATTTTTCCTTTACCCTCCTAAAGCTAAAAATCCAGCATTAATCTGATGATTGCTATGTCAGATTTTGCAAAGACTAAATCTTTTTCTTCTGTCTGTATTGTAACGGTGTCCTTATCATAGCTTTTCAGGATACCTGTAAACTCTTTCTGCTTGTCAATAGGCTTATAGGTTCTGACCTCTACTTCTTCACCAAGGCTCTTCTCCAGGTGGCGGTCCTTCTTCAATGCCCTGCCAAGTCCGGGGCTGCTCACCTCCAGAATATAAGCATCTGAAATGAAGTCTTCTTCATCCAGCTTATCTGAGAAAGCACGGCTGACATTCTCGCAGTCGATGATACTGACTCCCTCCGGCTTATCAATGTAAGCTCTCAGGTACCAGTCGCTTCCTTCCTTTACATATTCCACATCGTACACTTCACAGCCATTCGCCGCAGCGATAGGCGTCAGCAGTTCTTCTGCCCGTGCTTCATAGGCATCTTTCTTCGCCATTGCTTCACCTGTCCTTTTCCTGTTGTTGCATGTCAGAATAAAAGAGTGGACTCGCAAGCCCACTCTTTATCATCAAGCACTATAAATCATAATTGCATTGTAACACCTTATAAAAGACAATGCAAGAGGTTTGGATAAAAATGTCTTATTTTTTCTTAACATAACATCTTTTCCTGAAAAATGAAATACCATAGCACAGAACCTGATCGTAATTATCCTCGAATTCTTTCGCGTACATTCTGTCATCAATCTGGGCAAGTGCCCCTGTGCAATCCGGCTCTAATCTCTCCAGTGTTCTGGAATATTTGGCTTCAAATACTGCTACACGTCCATTGTGTGGATCTATGACAACAACATCACTACGTCCTTCTCCATGTTCCCTGTTGGACTCTACCATGTATCCTGCTCCTGCGAAAATACCAGCCAGAAAAGCATGATAAAAGTCTTCCCTGTAATCATGATAACTGATCGTCATGCGAAGGAGTGTGTTCATCTCCCTGGTCATAGCCTCACTGTCTCCATCCCATACCGCAGTAAAGAGAGCATGTCTGTTCCAACTTCTGGCACTATCAGAAAACCATGTCTGAACCGTAGTTTCAAATATCTCCTGAATCTCCGCATTGGGAATAGCTAACGCAGCCAGCCCTTCTGGTATCTTCTCTCCAATATCCTGTTCTCGCACCTGTGTCAAATAACCTGTCAGATATAATATACTCCACAGATTATCCTCAGGAGCATGTAAATAATCATAAGTAAGATTCTCCTCTATTTTCTGGGTGATATAGCCACCAGACATGAGAATCTCAAGCTTACGTGTAATACTACTGCCCGCATAATCAATAAAAGAACGAATAATTGCATTATCACTTGTATTCTTCCAATAGCTTGCCGGCTTGGCTTTATCGTCTCTCTGAAGATCACGCAAGTAATTCATGACATCCCATGGACAATACACATCAAATTCCCCAAAGTGATATCCGTCGTACCATTTTCTGACATTCTCTGCCTGCTCTGCAGCCTGCATTACTTCTAAAAGGCTGTCTACATCCTTCTGTGTAAATCCAAAATATTCATTTAAATGAGAAGAGGTTATTGTATCTGAAACAAAATTATTGGTTCCTGTAAAAATGCTCTCTTTCGCAATCTTCAGACATCCTGTCAGTACAGCAAATTGAAGAGACGCATTGTCTTTGAGTGTCGTACTCATCAATGCCTTGATTACTTCCATCATCTGTGCATAATATCCTTGACTGCTGGCTTTAGCAACAGGAACATCATATTCATCCAGCAAAAGAATAACCTGTCTGCCATAATGCTGTCTCATCGCTGTGATCAAAAGAGCCAGACTCTTCTTTATCTCTGTAACAGAGGCTCTGCCCTCTATGATCTGATGCATAATTTCCTTATCATACGCATTGATCTGAGCGCTGTCGAGCAGATACAGATGTTTCTTATACAAATCAGTGATCGTAGCCGACAACATTTCATATGCACTTTCAAACGTCAGTCCATCTACATCTTTAAATGATAGAAATATGGCAGGATATTGATTCTGCCAACGTCTGCAAAGCTCTGTGTCTTTACTGATCTCAAGTCCCTGAAACAATTCTCTGCTGTCTGTCCGAATATCAAAGAAGCTGGACAGCATGCTCATGCCAAGAGTCTTGCCAAAACGCCGTGGACGGGTAATCAATGTAACTGCTGTTGATTCACTCTTCAAAATCTCAGCTATCATTCCACTTTTATCTATATAATAATATCCTTTGCTGCGAATCTGTTCAAAGTCAGAAATTCCTACAGGAATATTCATGCGCATGTCTTCTCCTTATATATTATACGTTTGGTCTGTCATCCATTGCTGCTATCACCATTTTATCCATAAAAGCTTTAGAAGTAAACCCTTCATACACTTTTAATCCTTCTACAATACTTCTAATTCCTTTACTAATTTCACTTTCCGAGGATTACAATCCATATCCAATACAATATATGCCTTATCCCCATTCTTTGCAGACAACTCATATCTTTTCCACGCAGATTCCATTGATTTAAGCATTCCCCTTGGATCAGTATCGAAACCGGTATTTACAAATTGGATTGAATACTTTCCATGTTGCTCCTGAAAAGAAAGAAAATATTGCTTCTCTGTGTTATTTTTGCCTTCTCCAGTAAAAATCAATACAGGTCTTCTCTTACGTCTGACATCATTTCTCTTTTTCTTTTGAAAATTTCTGTCTGCCAATCAAAGCACCTCCCCTGCCTGGAGGAATGGGATTGCGCCATATCTTCCCATCAAATAGCCCTTCTCAATATTTTCTGTCTTTCGAACAGAAAATTCATCAAGAGAATACAAATCTGTTACACCACTTTTAGAATCTTTCTCTGTAAAATAGATTTGATCTCTTCTAAACATATCTAAAGAAAGGATTCCTGTTTCATGTGTTGTCACAATTAACTGTGCTCCATTCTTATTTACATCGGGATCTCTAAAAAGATTCATTATAAATTTTACAAGACTTGGATGCATGCTTTTATCTATTTCATCAAGAACAATTGTCTTTCCCTTTTCAAAGGCATCCTTCAATAAAGGACCATAAAAGAACAATAACTGTGTTCCAATGGATTCCTCTTGAAGTGTAAGTGAAAATTCTGTTTTCTCTCCATTCTCATCTACAACCGTATATCCTGTTGTAATTTCAACATCATAATGTTTACCTTCATTCGGTGGTATTATTTTACCCTGAACAACAATTTGAAATGGAAGTGCCGGTCCACCCATAACTTCTTTTGCATCTACTTCTATACTACTAATATTAATGTCCGCCTGCTTTAATAAGTTCTTCGTGAACTCAATATATTTTCTGTTTTCATCTGTTCGATACTTTTCAAAAGCAACTCCTCCCAATTCCATTACATCTGTAAAAGTATCAATGGATTCTGCTAACCATTCAAACGGACTCTTTGTACATTCTACATTCCATGTTGTTGCTGTTGCCAGGAACAACTTATTAGCAGTATTCATCTGATAGGCTGCCTCAAGTTTAACCTTATATGCTCTATTGAATTTAGGTTTTTCATTCTCATTTAAGTCAAATAGTAATGTTGGCTTCGATGTATTGTAGCAATATAAATATTCTTCAACGACTTTTTCAGTTGTTGCACTAAATCCATAAATGTATTTCCTACCATCTTTTGCAATAAAGGTAAATTCAAACGATGTAGGCTTATTTCTCGATTCAAAATCAAACTTAAACGGTGTCATAGGCAATTTATCAGTAACCTGCACATTATTTGAATTTCTTATCATTATTAATGCAACTGTAATTGCCTTAAAGAGACTACTTTTCCCAGAGGCATTTGCTCCATAAATTGCAACTGAATTAACTGCTTTATAGTCTCCTTTTGTAATAAGATTCTCAGGATGCTCGCTATCTTTTGATGGTTCAAGGCTTAGGTATACCTTATCTCTAATAGATAAAAAGTTTTCCACTGTAAATTGAACTAACATATGCTTGCCCCTCTCTCATTCATAATTGAGTCACAATATTATCATATGTTTTCTGTCCTTATTTTGCAACAATATTATTCGCATTTTTGCGTATTTTATTTATATATAGTAAAAATATTGTTTGTTGTTTACATTATTAGCTTATTTCATACAAGTACCCTTACTCCACTACTTCACTGATTCTCTTCCCTATCTGCCTTATCTTCTCTTCTGTATAATTTCTTTTCCTTAGTGTCTCCTGTAATGGATTCTCCCGGGCAAAACCAAGCATCCAGTCGAGGTCTGGCACTTCTTCCTGGAGGATTGCTCTGCACTGTGGGTTACGAATCAGCACCTGTAGATTATCCATGAGGCTTCGATGTACACCAATCGCACCATCTGTTTCATAGGTAATATCCAGTGTTTCACCCTGCAAAGTGAAAGTACGGTTCTGTTTGTCTTTTGGCAATACCACATATGCTTCTCCCTGTGGTGGTACACTCACCATAAAATGCACATGATTTAAGTCCGGTGTCTCCCATGCAATACGGTATTCTCCTACCGGTGAGGGATATACTGCCTGGATGCTGCCAATACTGTAATTTATGTGGGGTATAATCTGTACTTTATGGAAGCCCGGTGCATCTTCTACAGGGTTCAGCCCAACCAGTCTCTTCCATATATAAGCAGCTACTGCTCCATACGCATAGTGATTGAGACTGTTCATGCCTGTGCTGGAGATATGTCCACTCTCATCCAGAGAATTCCAGCGTTCCCATACTGTAGTCGCTCCCAGATTCACTTCATGAAGCCAGCCAGGGTATTCTTCATTCAGCAATAATTTATCTGCAAGCTTCTCCTGTCCGTGGTCAGCCAGCTCTTCGCACAGAAGGGGTGTTCCAACAAAGCCTGTCTTTAGCTTATCATCTGCACTCTGTAGCAAAGTAAGAAGCTGCTGCAAAGCTCTGTCCTGACGGTTCAGCCCTTCATGCAGGGTAAGAAGTGCCGCAGTCTGTGTATTGATACAGCATCTGCCATTTGGCGAATAGTACTCTGCTACAATATCTGTTAAAATTTTATCAGCCAGTGTTTCATATTTGACGGCGATATCTTCTTTTCCAAGTAATCTGGCTGTACGTGCAGTAATCAGGGCACTCTTGCGGTAATAGGTATCTGCTATGAATCCCTCATCTGTGCCGCCTCTGACCTGTGAATCCCCTTCATATGGGCAATCCAACGCCAGCCAGTCTCCATAGTGGAACTGTCGTCTCCAGCCATGGTCTGTGCCATCTACTTTCGTAATGTAATCCACCCAGCCGCACATACTCTCGAAATGTTCCTGTAGAATCGTAATATCTCCAGTATAGAGGTACATATTCCAGGGCATAATGGTCGTAGCGTCTCCCCAGGCTGTTGTGCCTTTGCCAGAGCATGTCACTGCCGGCACGAAATCCGGCGCACAACCGTCTGCATTCTTCTGTTCCTGCTCCATGTCATATAAGTATTTGCGGTAAAAGGCATAGGGCTGCGCCAAAAAGCACGCTGTCTCGGAGAATACCTGGGAATCGCCTGTCCATCCCATACGTTCATCACGCTGTGGACAATCTGTAGGCAAATCCACAAAGTTACTCTTCATTCCCCAGCTTACATTAGAGAGGAACTGATTGAGCTTGGCATGTCCTGTCATCAACTGACTGTTCATCGGCGTATCAGAATAAAGGGCATGGACTGTGATATCTTTCGGATCGAAATTCTCGATTCCTTCTATTTTCAGATATCGGAAGCCATAAAAGGTGAAATGTGGTCTTACAATATGCTCTTCACCATCTGATGTATAGTAGAATTCTGCCTTGGCAGTACGCAGATTATCACGGTAGAAATGTCCGTCCTGCAGCACTTCGCCAGCTTGAATGTGCACTCTTTGTCCTTTGGGGATATGTACTCTGAGAGTGAAGATTCCTGCCAGATTCTGCCCGATATCCAGTATCGTCTCACCTGCATCATTTGAAACAAGGGCAGGGTGAAATTCTTCATGTGTTCTCACCGGAACACTGAGTCTGTCTATCAGCTGTCCTTTCAGTGGTGTAGCTATTGCAACTGCTTCCACTTCTCCCTGCGGTAAGGTTTCATCCTGCCATTCTCCATCATAGATTCCTGAAAAGGTGATATTGCTTCGTCTGACCTGCCATGACTCATCTGTTGAAAGTACTTCTTTACTGCCATCTGCATATTCAATATGTAGTTCTGCCAGTACACGATAATCATTTCCATAAAATCCTACAGAAGAACCTTCAAAAGGTATTCTACTCTTGTACCAGCCATCTCCTGCCAGAATAGAAAGCTCCTTAGGACGAGACTGCATCATCTCTGTCACATCATAGGTCTGCGTCTGCACCCAGAGATGATACGCATTAAATCCCGGTGTCAACCAGTCAGCTCCTATCTTAACGCCATCCAGATATGCTTCGTACAATCCCAGCCCGCAGATATAGAGTCTGGCTTTGGTCACTTTCTTATCTGCGCCATCGGGAAGTGTATGATAGAATATCGGGTGTCTGTCATTTGCTCCTGTCGTTGTGATCCACTGCGCAGTCCATGGCTCCTGCATTTTACCAGTCTCAAAATAATTCACATCACTGGTGATGCTTTCCCCCTTCTCATTACGAACTGCTACCGTCCATTCATAACGGGTTCTGGGCTTTAATTCCACATCTAACGTTGTAGCAGCCATGTCAAGCTTCGCCCAACCGGTGTCTTTTACCACCTGTCCTGCACTGGATATCACAATCCTACTCTCCAGACTGCCCCGGCAATCTGCAATCCATGAGAAGGTAAGATGCCTGTACTGATATCCTATCGGATTCTCCATGTGGTTTACTTTGCACTGTGTTATCTTCATATTGCGTTTCCCCTTTCGTAAAATCACACTTGCAAGCAAGTATTTTTTACTTCATTATATCGTGAGCAAGCTCCCTATGGCTCTCTTGCGCTCATTATATCATTAAGTTCATCTATTTTTCCACACTGCGAATACTTTCCATTATCCTATCTACCTTAATCATATAAGCATATGCTTCCGGATCTACTTTTCTCAAATATTTAACTGATATCAGTTCCGGCTGTGTAAATTTATCATTCATATATTTTGTATAATCCTCAACTCGTTCAAATGGTTCATCTGCGAATAGACAAACTGCTATATATGCCACTTTCACTGCTCTTCCTACTGCAATTTCCGGACTATAGTTTTCAATATAAATATGACCTCTCAAATCCCTGATTCCTGCCACATATAAAGGATACTCTTCTGTATTGTATTTTCCTCTTGAGGCAATACAAAGTGCTGCTTCAAAAGTATCCCATAGGCAGTCCTTTGCTGTAACTTCAATTCCTCTGTAGGCAATTTCTGATTGTACAACTTTCTGGTATGTCTTCTTGACTTTTTCAAAATCTTTCAGTTCATCTATCAATGTGCTTATATCATACATTTGCTTCATTATTTCCATATCTTTTCCCACACCTAACAAAATTCCCGTTGTATGTGGTGCAAAAGCCGTTAATTTGTCACCCAATATACATTCTATACTGGGAACTTTTACCTTTAGGAAATGTGTTTCCACCATAAGCATCTCATTTCGTATTTCACGCTCTACAATACATTCATAATGATTTTCCTCATAAAGTACATCCAGCAAAATATATAGTTCCTTTCCATTTACCGGAGAATTATAAATGAATTTGAAATGGCGCTTTTCGACATTATTTTTACCAATGCGTTTTTGTTCTTCATATGTCACAAAAGGAAATATCTTTGCAGCTTTTTCTATATATTCTTCCACATCCGTTCCAGGCTCTACAATAATATCAATATCTGTAGATAATCTTTGTGGATGCTCCAATAATAACATCAGGCATGTACCACCTTTAAAAATAAAAGGCATTCCCACCCTGACAATAGCTTCCAACAAGCCAAAAGCATATACGGTCCTTTCAATAAGAATGGGATCTCTTTTGCTATTGTTCTGTAATTCTCTTATGTGCATTTCTGTAAAGTTATCTCTTGTAAGCATTCATTTACCCCACTCTTAATTGTACATTTGTGTTTTTCTTTATGAATTCCCGTATTTTCTTTTCTGCTCCCCTACGCTTTGCATATCGAAACATACAGCTCTCATCTACTGCATATTTTGCGAAAGCTTCTTCATATATATTAGTCAGCTCCTTTTCACTGATACTGCTTAACAGAATAGGATTTGTTATTACATCTACAAGAAGTTTCTCTATTCGCGTATTCCATTTTTCATTTTGCCCCATCGGTGCTTCTGAAACAAGTTTCCCAATTACAATCATTCCATCATACCAATACTGGTGATATATTTCTAAAGTAGGATTTATTAACACTTTACCCGGATATTTTTCCTTCAATGCTTCAAAAACGAAGTCTCCCAGGTCCTGCTCAACTGATACATATACTACGTTATGCGCTAACTGATGATTCACAAATTCATTTAGCTGTACAAAATCCATAATTGTAAATTCAAGATATGGGAACCTTTTCCCCAAAACTTCCGCTACTTCTTTTGCATCATTAGAATACTCATAAGAATATATTCCCACTCCATCCTTTGCCACACAATATTTATTTCTGCCTACACGGACAATCAATCCTTCCTTTAACATCTTCTGTAATTTTGCTTTAAAAGAAGCATCGCTAATCTCTTTCCCATTTTCCTGCATAGTCTCCATAATATCCGCTCTGGAAAATGTTGTTTTCCTTTCTAAAATTTTTAAATAATACGCCATCATTCTATCTTTAAACATAATTTTCTCCTTAGCATTTCGGCAACAGTCTATTTTTATTGCCGTTTTGCTAATTAAATATTATTATATTTTCATATAAAAAGCAATAGCATATCGGCAGTAAAAATATTTTATTGCCGATATGCTTTTTATATTGTTACATCTTCCTGATATAATACGCCATCTGATATTGAAATCTCTCCTCTGTGGTGTCCAGTTCTGTGCCCAGCAGCTTCTTGATATTCGTAACACGGTAGATAATGGTGTTGCGGTGTGTATACATGGCTTCTGCTACTGCCTGGATACTGCCGTTGTATTCCAGATATTTCTCCAGTACTTCCACGTAGTTGCTGTTGTGCTTCGCATCATATGTAAGCAGGGGCTGCAGCAGATCCTCGGACATTTCTTTCAGAATTGCCTTATCTGATACAGAGTACAGCAGCCGATAAATTCCCATATCATCAAAGTGTACGATATCACAATTCATGTGCTGTGCCATATTTACTGCTGCCTTGGCTCTCTGATAGGCAGTCCGTAAGTTCGTAATATCCACGACCTTGCTTCCTGCGCCTACAGAAATATGCACCTCAGGCATTCTGCGCTTCGTCCTGCTTATCATGCCATCCACAATCTCTTCAAAGTCTTTTCTGGATACATCATTCATAATCAGCACAAAGTTCGCATCATAATAGAAGAAACTGCCGTTATGGGTGATGTTCTCCAGATAGATCTGCAATCGATAACCCAGCCTTTTGCGTTCCACGGTATCCATTTCGTCCAATCCTCCAGTTGTAAAAAGCACCACCTGAAATTCACCGTCTATATCCAGATAGGGAAGCAGTATTTTACGATAATTCTCCTGATTGTCCGGTTCCTCAATCGCATGAATCAAGGCTCTGGTAATCTCTTCATCCGTAGTACCCTGTAAGAAGATACGGATACTCAGATCCTTAATCATTTCCGACAGATAAACTTCCCATGGAACTGTCATCAGAGGCAGATCATTCTCATCACAGTAATTACACAGGCTCTGTGGCAGTTCATGAATATATTCCCCTGTATTAATAATCAGCCCGGATGCATGACACACAACCAGTTTCCTTGCAAGCCCCAACAGTTTCTCTTCTGTATCGAAACCAAGTCCGGTGGTCACTGCAAGCTCCTTTCCTGCAAAGTTACGGATGATTGCCGTATCTTCCATCATCAATACCCAGCTGATAGAATTGGACCAGCCTCTCTTTCCAGCTATAAATTCCATGTGATATCTGTCTTTTGCCATCAGATTCATATCTTCAATCGTAAATCCCATACCTGCCTCCGTTTTTTATATACGTTTTACTAAACTCTTTTGTGCATTAATGTATAATTAATATACAGTGTCCGTGTGGAGCATACATTTGTTTTTATAATACAGTTTTTATACCAAATACATGATTTATTTTCTATATTATAACATATTTTCGTACTGTGAGCACATATTTCGTCTGTATTTTTAGGGTGTTATACCATTGGAATTATTCTGGAATCTGCTATTATAATAGTAACAAGAGAGATGAGATACCACTTCAAAAGGTATCTTTCAGATAAGAATTAAGGAGGCGTTTTTTATGACAAGTTTATTTTTAGAAGCTTATGGTAATCCCAGAGAAGAGGCAATGCCTAATTGGATGCGTGAAGAACGCTATATGTACTGTGATAACAGTGCAGTCACAACTTTAGTTTCCAAGACTTCATTTTTACAAAGATTACTTCAATTTTTTTCATAACATATCCTTAAAAAACTGCTGCTGACCACAGCAGTTTTTTTTGTTATCATTTTTACGCAAATAAAAGGCATGTCAAAACCGACATGCCCTTTACCATTAGCCTTTGACACTTCCCAATGCCACACCCTGTACGATATGTTTGGACAATACCAGATATACAAGAATAACAGGGAAGATGGAAAATGCAATCATCATATATACCTGCCCCATATCGAATTTCAGCCAGTCTGCACTACGAAGCTGTGCGATAAGGATAGGTAATGTTTTCTTTTTATCATCATGTAATACCAATGCTGGAATGAAGTAATTGTTCCAGCTTGTTACAAAGCCAAAGATCAGCTGTACAGCAACTGCCGGCTTCATCAGAGGAAATACAATGGTATTGAAGGTTCTGAACTCTCCAGAGCCATCAATTCTGGCTGCTTCTACCAGAGACAGTGGCAGCGAACTCTCCATGTACTGTTTTATGTAGAAGAAAGTAGCCGGAGAGGCAATTGCAGGTACAATCAATGGAATGAAGGAATTATCCAGATTCATTTTGCCGATTACCTGCAGGAAGCCAAGAGCCGTTACCTGTGTTGGTATCATCATGATCATCAGAATAAAAGTGAACATGAATTTCTTCAATTTAAAATGATATACATGAATGGCATATGCTGTCATCGCAGAGAAATAAACAGATAATACTGCTGACAATGCTGCTACAATGAATGAATTGAGCATTCCTGTCCATACCGGAAGGTTGCCATGCATCATACTGGACCAGTTATCCAGCAAATGTGTACTTGGAATCGGGGTAAAACCTCTGGTCAGTTCTCCGTGTGAACGAGTCGCATTGATAAATAATACATAGAACCAGAATAAACATAGGAAAGATACCAGTGCCAGAACGATATAGGCAACAGTTCTTCTACCCTTAATGCCCATTTCATTCTCTGTTTTATAAGTCTTTATGTCAGCCATTTCCTAGTCCTCCTTTGTAGCATTCGTCATCTTAAAGACGATAAGGCTCAAAATACCTGTAACAATGAACAGCAGAACAGATAATGCACCTGCCATACCGTAGTTCTTACTGAACAAGTGCTTGTTCAAATACATGATCAAAGTCATGGAAGAACGCATTGGTTCACCACTTCCGTTAGTCAGGATCTGTGGTACATCAAACATCTGTAAGCCGCCAATCAGAGATGTGATCATAACATATACAAGAATTGGTTTTAACAATGGTAATGTAATGCGGAAGAATATCTGTCTGGATGTTGCGCCATCTACCTGAGCTGCTTCAAATAATGAAGTATCAATCCCCATCATGCCTGCCATTAACAGAATCGTTGTATTACCGAACCACATAACAAAATTCATAAAGGCTACAAGACTTCTTGTACCCCACACACTGGAGAAGAATTTGAACGGCTCCTGTCTGATGCCTGTCTGCACCAGAATAGAATTCACAGGTCCGCCATCTGAGAACAGCGTAAAAAATAACATGGCAAAAGCTGATGCCATAATCAGATTGGGTAGATATATTACTGTCTTGAAGAATCCCTGTCCCTTCAGTCTGAGACTGGGGTTAGAGAACCAGGATGCAAGTAACAGAGAAATCAGAATCTGTGGAACAAATCCCATAACCCACATAATCAGTGTATTCTTGGCATATATCCATAAATCCGGATTACTCAATATCTCCTGATAATTTTTAAGTCCTACAAAATTAGGTCCAATCTGTGTCAGTCCAGAGCGGTAATTCTCATAGAAACTGTTTGCGATCGTGGTTACTAATGGTACGAATTGGAATATCAGATACACTACAACAAAGGGAATCAGAAAAATATACCCCCATTTGTTATAGCTCACGACCTTACCTCTCTTTGTGCTTTTCATCTATGTTTCCTCCATTTATGACTATAGCATTTATGACTTGTGTTATTTATATTGCGTGCCTGTACGTAATAATACAGGCACGCATAAAATCAAGGTGAGGGATTCTCTATGAAAGAATCCGATTAGTATGTAAGTTCAGGATACTTCTCTACAACTGCCTTGTAGAATAAATCCTTTGCTTCATCCAAAGTTGCATTGCCTTCGAAGTAGTTCTTCATTGCTCTCTGGAACTCTTCATTGCATCCCTGATCATAGGCAGAAAGATTACTTAAATCAAGCTTCTCAACACCTGCACAGTACATAGCCAGTGGATTCTGTCCGCCTAATACCTTACTGGAGTAGCTGGAATCCTGAGCCATTGCATTCATAGCAGGCTTGTTGTTTACGAAATCATCATCTTCTACTACGATGTTCTTCATGATTTCTTCATCACATGTTAATTTCAACATAATGTCCTTGATAGTTGCTGCATTGTCTGTACCTGTTGCTGCACAGATCCATGTACCGCCCCAGAAGAAGCCCTGTGGACCTTCTGTAGCTGCCCAGCCTCCCTGATTACCAACACTGCCTTCCTGATCTGCTGCCATGCTGAAATTTACAAGCCATGCAGGTCCAAAGTAACCAAATACTTTTCCTTCCGGATAGAAGCCCTTAGACCAGTCATCACTCCACATATCATGTGTTCCGACTTCGCCCGCATCTACCAGGTCCTTGGAAACTTCTACCCATTTCATAATATTATCATCAATGTTGATCTTGCCATCCACTACCCATTTGGATGTTACATTGTTAGAATATACACGATAAGAATCGTTAGCAGAGGAAGCAATCTGATATCCGGCTGCCTTTAACTCATCTGCTGTCTCACGATATGTATCCCAGTCACATACTTTCTTCTGAACCTCTGCCGGATCATCTGTTCCGAATACTTCCTTGGCAATTTCACGGCTATAGAACATAACACCAGGGCATCCCTGCCAGGAGAGTCCTTTTAATACGCCATTGCTGTCTGTTACGATATCCTTGGTGTACTGATACTGATCAGCTGTATCAGCATCTGTAATCCCTAGGTCTGCAACAGGCATTGTATATTCAGAATCTACATATTTTAATGCATAATCCGCTTCTATAAGGAATAAATCAACCTTATCATCTGCTGATGCACTTTCCTGATTGACCAGTGCTTCATCCAGATTGTTCTGGTATGCATTGTCTGCATTAGGAGTGATATTCCATACAACTTCCACATCACCGATTTTACCGTGTGTAGCGTCTACTTCTTCATAGCCAGGATAATGAGCCTTAACGCGTCTCTGGAATTCATCATTCCAGCAGTATACGTTAAGAACCTTGCCTTCATCCGTAGGTGTCTCAGCTACAGTTGCTGCTGTTGTTTCTGTTGTTGCCGCTGCCTCTGTTGCTGTTGCTGATGTTGTTGTGGCTGTGTCTGTGGATGCTGCTGTCTGGTCTGCGGAGCTGCCGCATCCTGTGACCATTCCTGCGACCATGGATACTGCAAGTAAAGTACTTAATGCTTTTTTCTTCATTTTAATGTTCCTCCCTGATATTTTGGTAAGTTGTTTGCTTTACAATTGTTATTATAGTAATTATGGTGTATTCATTATATTAAATTGATAGAAAAAATATCAAAATCATGACCTACCTTTATGAACCTTTATGACATAAATATTTCAACTTCTGTTTTTTCCGTCATTATATTCTCTGGAATATAACTGCCTTCAACCTCTGCTCCATTCACAAGCATCTTTCTGACACCAGACTGTGCATGGTCTGGATTTTTAATATGAATGTGCAATTGTCGTCCTCTAAATACCTTATCAATCTCCAGTTCATCCCACTGTGATGGTATCGCAGGTTCTACCCTGAGCCCATAGAAATCCGGTCTCATACCAAGAATCCCTTCTACGCATCCTACCATCACCGTAGAAGCTGTACCTGTCAGCCAGTGTACCTGGGAACGTCCGAAGCAGAAGCTGTGCCTGCCTTCTGTGAACTGACCGTAGCAGTATGGTTCCAGTACTCTGATCTCTGCTTTGTCATTCTGCGCCGCCGGCGCATTTTCCATAAAATAGGTAAATGCCCTGTCTCCATGACCAAGTAATGCTTCTGCCAGAATCAGCCATCCCTGGGACTGGGAGAAAATGCCTGCATTTTCTTTGGTTCCCGGATTATAAATAACTGCCAGGGCACCATCAAAGGCTTCTGTATGATATGGGGGATCCATGAGGATAGCACCATATGCCGTATTCAGCCTTGTGAAAACATTCTCCATAGCCACATCCGCCTGCTCCTTGCCTGCAAAACCGCTGATCACACTCCAGCTCTGAGGATTGAGCCACATATTCGCCTCTTTATCTGTTCTGCGTCCTATTGCCTCTCCTGTCTGGGTGTATCCGCGAATGAATCTGTCTTCGTTCCAGCAGAATTGCCCAATGACCTCATGCAGTTTATCCTGCTGCGCATTCAGATATGTGATATAATCCGTATCTTTCTTATACTCGGCAAACTGCTTCATAATAGTCATGGCATAATAGAACTGCAATGCCACAAATGAGGATTCACCGTCAGCCCCCAGTCTGAGGCAGTCATTCCAGTCTGCATACAGTCCTGCCGGCATTCCATGTCTGCCCAGACGTTTTATGGAAAAGTCAATTGCACGCTTCAGATGTTCATATACGCTTCCTTCTTCTTTATTGGCAAAAGGAATCACTTCATCAACAAATTTCAGATCACCGGTCTCTGCAACATACTTATACACAGTTGGGAAAAGCCACAGAGCATCATCTGCCCTATATGCAGGATGTCCTGTCTCTTTAACATAAGAAGCATCATCCGGCGTATCCTCATGTCCGGGGTTATGTGTGAACTTAACAAGGGGAAGTCCACCACCATTGTTTACCTGCGCAGAAAGCATGAAGCGTATCTTATCTGCTGCCATCTCCGGTGCCAAGTGGATCACACCCTGAATATCCTGTACTGTATCACGGTATCCATAGCCATTTCTCAATCCGCAATATATAAAGGAAGCAGCCCTTGACCAGATAAATGTCATGAAGCAGTTATATGCATTCCAGGTATTGATCATGGTATTGAATTCAGGACTGGGTGTTTTTACCTGGAAGTTAGCAAATCTCCTGCTCCAGAATGTAATCAGTTCCTCCAGTTCCTTCTGACAGGTAATCGCCGGATTCTTGTATCTGCCCATGATGGCAGTCGCTTCCTTATCATACTTCATGCCAAGTACAAAGGCAATTGTTGTTGTCTCACCAGGCTGTAAAAGAATATCCGCTGAAAGGGCACCGCAGCCGTTTCCATTATAATTAAGCTCATTATCCAGCTTACCATTCTCTACTCCCACCGGATTGCCATAATCATGATATCTTCCAAGAAACCGTTCCTTATCTCCACAATAAGAGGATACCTCTGCGCCACATAGCCCGAAGAACCTTTCAATAACTGTCTTCTCATCTATCTTCCTGCCCTCTTCAAGTCCCTCCAGATTGCCATGGATCAATTGTCTGATACGATTATCATGATAAGCAGTTCTTGTAATAAATTGTGAATATTGCAGATTGACCTGATCCTGTTCATAATTACTATTATTTGTGAATTCTGCATATCCTGTAATGGTAAGCTTACGCACCCTGTCTGACTGGTTGGTCACTGCCAGATTCCACACTTCATAAGACTGATCAAGTGGTACATAATAAAGTACTTCTGAATGAATCTGGCTGTAATCAGCAATCATTCTGGTGTAGGACATACCATGGCGGCACTCGCTCCTGTACAGACTCAAATTCTTACCAACCGGCTGCCAGGACGCTGACCAGTAATCCTTATCGTCACAGTCCCTCAGATAAATGTATCTGCCCGGCTGGTCGAAATTATTGAATACATATCTGAGTATTCTTCCATTTGCACCGGACTTGGCGAAGCTGTAGCCGCCTGCATTGTTGGATATGATCGCACCATACTCCGGGGAACCCAGGTAATTCGCCCAAGGTGCCGGTGTATCCGGTCTTGTTATGACATATTCTCTTTTTTCATCATCAAAATAACCATATTTCATTGTATACATTCTCCTATCCTAATATTAGAACTCATCTTTCTGGTATACCCTGACATAATCCACTACCAGTCTTGCATTCTCACCAAACTGTGTCGTTTCATCAGGATATCCTACCCAGCTTCCACCAACGGCAACATTGAGTATCATATAGAATGGCTGGTCAAATGGCGCAGGGTATGCAGCCTTATCAGCTCCATCTTTTTTCGTGAACCAGTCCTTCTCCGTAAAATAGAGCACATCATCCACATAAAACCGAATCTCACCCGGTTCCCATTCACATGCATAGACATGATATTCTCTGGCAAAATCACCTTTTGTCAGTCTGTATGTTCCCTGGCTCTGCGTATGTGGTTCACCAAAATGCAATGTTCCATGAGTTGTTCCGGTATTGTCACCAAGCACTTCCATAATGTCGATTTCACCGCATTTAGGCCACTGTCCATAGAAGTCCTCATCTGTTGGCATCATCCAAAATGCCGGCAGAAAGCCCTTTCCACTTGGAACCTTGGCTCTTGCCTCGAATCTTCCATATTCAAAATCATGTTTATTCTGCGTATTGACTCTTCCAGAAGTGTAATATTCCTTGCCATCCTTCGTAGTCCTGATTGGCTGAATGATAAGATTGCCTTCTTTTACATATATGTTCTCCTCTGAATCAACATATTCCTGCCATTCCTGATTTACCCAGCCCGGATCATGCAGCTCTACATTCCAGTCCTGACGGTTAAGTTTATTTCCATTAAAATCATCTTCCCATACCAGCTTATATGCTGAATTCATCTCTTTATCCATTGTCCTGCCCATACCTTTCTGTATTCTGTCCATCTATATTTACTCTTGAATTATGCCATTGTCTTCATCATATCAAATGGCAGACGAATAAAATATCAGTTTGGTGTCCTAAATATCAGAATGATGTCCTGTATTCTATTGAAAAAATATAAAAATCATGCCATAATACTTTTTAGTTAAGAAGGAGGAATCCTGCATGAATCTGCAACGCGAATGGTATATGAAAGAATTGAAAATGAGTGAAGAAGATAATCCCCACAGACCTATGGAAGTGGAGTATTCTTTTTATAATGCTGTCAGCTCCGGAGATATGGACTACGTCCGGGAAAATATCAAGGAAGGAGATTTCAAGAATCCTGAAGGTATGGGCATACTCTCACGTAATGCACTTACCAATCTGAAATACCACTTTGTAGTTACTGTCGCCATGATCACCCGTCACTGTGTAGAAGCCGGCATGGAACTGGAGCAGGCTTACCGTCTCAGTGATTTTTATATTCTGAAAATGGACTCAATGACTACAACAGAAGATATCGCTGCTCTTCACGACAGCATGGTTCTGGATTTCACTGGTAAAATGCTGCTTATAAAGAAACAGTCCATTATCTCCAAATCCATTACCATGTGTATCGAATATGTATATAATCACATCCATGACCGCATTACCATCGAAGATCTGGCAGCCTATACTGATTTGTCGCCAAGCTATCTTTCCCGTCTTTTCAAAAAAGAACTGGGTATATCCGTCAGTGATTATATTCGTGAAAAAAAGATAGATAAGGCTCAGAACCTGCTGAAATACTCTGATTTCACTCCGGTCGAAATTGCCAATTATCTATCTTTTTCCTCACAAAGCCATTTTATCCAGGCCTTTGAAAAGATGGTTGGAATGACTCCCAAGAAGTATCGTGACCGCTACTACCGTACTTCCTGGTAAATTCCTCTAAACCAGTTCTACACAGATTCTGTGGGTCGTACTGCTAAGGGCATCTACCTGCTTCTTATCCATTACCCCACAGCTGTCTGTGCAGTTAAGTTCAATAACACCATCACATACTGCCTTGCCAATATGGTACTGTCCGTGATCCAGCTTCTTTGGATTGGCATAAACCACTTCCAATTCTTTCTCTGCAAATACCAGTTTTATGGAAGCCGTACCGTTCTCATCGAACTGCTCCTTTACAAGCTTTGGTTCGATCACCAGATCACCAGTCCTTCCCCGCACACCGAACACCTCTGTTACCATGGTCAGCATATACCAGCTTGCCGCACCTGTCAGATAATGGTATAAGCCCCTGCCCTGTGCATTGAAATACTCCGGGATCCCCGGATATATCTTACTTGTATTAAAATCAAGTGCCGTATCTGCCAGTGTCTGTAACGCCTTATAGCCTTCCCTGACAAATCCTCTCTGATATAATGCATTGGCATACATAACCGTCATATGGGAGAATACTGCGCCGTTTTCTTTCTCTCCATAGGCAAATCCGAACATTCTCCCCAGATCAGATTTCATCTCGTGGAAATCCGTATTCAAACGATATCCTCCAACTTCTCTGGAATACAGGTAGTGATCTGCACTGCGGCAGATACCTGCGACCTGTTCGTCACTGGCTGTCTGACTCATAACAGCAAATACCTGACCTGTCAACATCATCCTGACTCCGTTATCAAAAAAGCCTTCTACTCTCTTCTTATGATCGTCATAGTAGCTGTTGAACCAGCCTTCTCTGCTCTCACCCTGTATCCATTCTGAACGTCTGATATGTTCCATCATCCATCCCGCTTTACGTCGAAGGACTTCAATAATATCCTCAACCGATACCTGAACCTTCTTGCCGCTGATATTGTGTCTGCAAAGAATCAGATAATTCTCAAGCAGCTTTCTCTTTTCCTGTATATCCTCATACAGTTCTTCCCTGCCGCTCAGCAGAATCCTTGTTTCTTCCAGAATTTCAATCGTCTCAACCCCGGTCTTCTCTCTGAGTCTTTCAAGGCATTGCGCAATCTGTCTGAGATTACCTGCATAGGCACAGGTAAACGCAACACTTTCTCCATGTCTGCCCGCCATGTCCAGTGCATCATTCCAGTCTGCTCCACGCAGAAGAATATGATTGTGCTCACCGACTTCATAAAAAGCACACAGATGCTGCAATAACAGATGCTCAAGTATCGTTCCATAATACACATCACCACTCACGGTCTTTTGCTGCATTCCATAATTGTCTTTCCATCTGTTGTCCGTAGTCGTTCCACGCTTGCACTGCTTATCCTTGAAATACGGAGCCTGTTCCAGAAGTATCTCAATATCACCGGTCTGATCAATATAGAGCTTCGTTGTCATAAAAGGCCATACGCCATGATCCATCCACACTCTTGTAATATTATTCCTGTCTGCAATGAATTCACCCTGCTTATCACCAATGATTGTTGCATTAGTTCCATCTATTCTGACTCCACCGAAATTATCCAGTATCATCTGTCTGACCCCATCCGGATCCATGATAAGAAGTGACAGGCAATCCTGCCAGAGGTCTCGCCAGCCTCTTCCACCTCTGCCATAATCATGATGAGGCAGGAAAGAGCAGCCATAGATTCTTCTAAGTATAGGCTGGAAGCTTACCCAGCGGAGGAAATTATCAAATTCATTACTTCCTGTATGATACTTCACATTGACCTTATTCTGCCAATACTCCTGTACAGCGTTCCATGCATCCAGTACCTTCTGTGTGGAATTGAAAGTTTGTACAATATCCTCCAGTTGCGAAATGGATTCTGTTACTCCAATTATGACAGTGTAATCTGTCTTTTGTCCCGGCTGAAGAATTATCTTATGAAAACGGATTCCTCCAAAGGCTTCCTTCCCTGCATACCGTACTCCTGCCGTAACGCCCTGCCCATGCCGAAGCACTGCCTCCGGATGCGTATATGTCCCGCCTTCTCCAATGAACTGCTCTACTGTAGGGTAGAATGCCTCCGGTTCCCTACCCTGTCCGCTGACACCCAGCACATAATACGTCAACTGATTCTGTCTGTGACCTCTTTCATCAAAAGACATGGTAGGTTTCACCATGACACCATACTTCTGCGTTACAATACGATGCAGGAGTGAGGTTACATGTCTATGATCCCTGATATTATCTGCGCTGCGCCCATATATGGGAATCGCAGCTACAGGAGTCAGTGTGCATGGTTTATTTGCTGTATTTGTAATCTCTACATGCATAAGCTCTACGTTGGCTTCCAGTGGGACAAAACTCGTAATCTTAGCTGTAAGCTGATATTTGTCAGATTGTCTTGTGACCGTCTGCCACATAAGTCCTGCACGTAATCTGCTCATATCCTGTCTGTCTGTAAATTTATCATTTTCAGCTTCCGCAGAGATGCCGGTCGCAGACCATGCACCCATACCTTCCACATCACACCAAAAGTTACGGCTGCCGCGGTTACTGTGTAGATTCTCCACACTGACCGGCTCAAGAAGAAATGATTCCTGATTTATTTTACTATCGCCTCCCAGGTTAGGCGTTACTGAACTTTTGATTCCTTTTTCTCCTGCAATAGGAAAATATAAATTGCTATAGTTTTCAGGCTGCTCCATCACAAAGGTGCCATCTACTCCACTAAATTGAATTTTTCCCATATCTCTCCCTTATCCTTTCTGAATCTGTCTACATCATTCTACCTTGTAGATTGCAGGGATTAAATCAAATTCATATAAAAAATATCAGATTCATGACCTAATCGTTTTGTAGATTAAAAGAGCGCAGACTGGCATTACCACCCCCTCTGTATGTCAGGTAGATTGCCTGTACTCCATCAGGAATGCGTACCTGTGTGCTGAAAGTCTCCCAAAAATTGGTATATGCCACTCTGATTTCACCAAGTATCTCTCCCTCCCAACTGGTCCTGATCTCAAAAACACCGTCACAATATCCTCTGGTCTGAATGGACTCTCCATCCCTGCCATCCTGCATGATCTTCGGGAATTTATCTCCTCTTCCACAAAAGCCTGTGTACAGATATGTTCTGTTTCCTTCTGTCAATACGCCTGGATCAAACTGTGGCTCATCCTGTGGTCTTTCTCCCAGCCGGACTCCATTCTTATCATGGACATAACCATAGAATTCATATCTGCCCGCCGGTGTATCGCATACTGCCACAGATACCACAGATACTTTATCCAATACATAGTAAAGATGATGGTAAATACGGATTTAATGCCTGTTTCTTCATGCTGCTCATCACCTTTTTCCCTTCTGCTTATTTTCTTTTATTTTCATTATTTCATATCAGTACATGCTTTTTCTCTTTATTCCCTGCGATTCACTACCCAAATCGTGCTCTTTACAATTTGTAATGCGTATGCTAGAATCGTTTTACAATAAATGTATATTTTTTATGATTGGGGGGATTCAAGAATGCATACCATTCCTGAAGATATTGATAAAAGTGAAATGTATAAAGTCAATCTTGATTATAATGGGGAACGGGAAATGTCCGATTTTCTGGAAACCATCAAGTATCGTAATAACTCTGCCCTGAGAATATGGTATAACGATATTTCCGAAAGCTATGACATGCACTGGCATAATACGCTGGAAATTATTGTGCCCATTGAAAATTATTATGATGTGACGATCAATAAGGAACTGTATCATGTGAATCCTGATGAGATTCTTATGATTCCACCAAGATCCCTGCATTCTATCCAGGCTCCGGAAAACGGTGCCCGTTTTGTCTATCTTTTTGATATTTCTTTTCTGTCCAGACTGAATGGATATCACAGTATCATGTCTCTGCTGAACCATCCCGTTTATATTACCAGAAATAATTCACCTGAACTGTATGATGAAGTATACCTTCACTTTACAAATATGAAGAACGATTATTTCATCAACCAGGAATATTGTGATTTTCTTATCTATTCCAGTCTGTTAAGATTATTTGCCACTTTAGGCCGACATCATATCCAACAGCTTGATATCAGCGAATCTTCCTTTGCAGGGAAAAAGCAGGAATACGTGAATAAATTTCTGAATGTTGTAAAATACATAGATATGCACTATTCTGAAGACCTGAGTCTGGAAAAAATTTCTGCTGCCTGTGGCTTCAGTAAATTTCATTTTTCCAGATTATTCAAGCAATATACCGGTTTTACCTTCTGCGATTATCTGAATTACCGAAGAATCAGTCATGCAGAAGATCTTCTTACCAATCATGACTGTCTGATTACAGAGATTGCCCTTCAGTCCGGTTTCTCCAGCATATCGACTTTTAACCGGCTGTTCAAGCAGCTCAAGGGCTGCTCGCCAACCGAATATCGTGCAAAAAGCAGCCATGCCCTTTAACCCTCCCACTTAGCGGGTCTTGGTCTGTTCACGGAAATGATATGGCTCTTCTCCAGATTAGCCAGCAACAACAATCTGGCTTCCCCTTCATATTCCGGTCTGATCATATAGTGGCAATAGGTATCCACCAATTGAAACAGATTTGCAGTTCTGCCTTCTATCTTGAAGTTCGTAAAGCCCATGGGTACATATTTCTCCCAGATAGCTTCAGGTGACACGTATGTCACATAATTACGAATCGTATGAATGGAATTATGATCCCCATACTCGCAATGCCAGCCTGGAATGGGGATTTTCTTATCTGTTGGATTCCTGCGGTTCTGTAAGGCAATCCTCTGCTGCTTGGCTATGGTACGGTAATGTTCTGCCCTTCTTGGACAATTGGGAATACAACAGGCATTTACCAGTATCTCGCACTTATCTTTCCGTTTAATCTTCTCCAGCAGTTCGAACTGATTGTTCATATTGTAATCCAGTACCACCAGCTGATAATCTTTATCCAGTTCCTCATTGATGGCATCCAGCTCTTTCAATTCCTTACAGGTAGAACTATTGATCTTATAACCCGGATAGTTCTTTCTGATATACTCTTCGAGAATGTCAGATACGACCAACACTTCATTCATTCCGTTATCTGCTGCTTTCATACAGAAATTACAATAAGCATCTGACAGATCCTCCCTGGTCAATAAAGGATTCGTATACGTATATCTCACCGGGATTCCCTGCTTATTGATATTCTTTACGACTTCTGTAATAAACCGTGCATCACACTGGTCATCATTGCAGAAGCGCCCTCCTCCCCATAGAGAAGTCGGAAATTCTCCAAAGAAAGAAGCAATCTTTACTCCTTCCCTGAAATACTCAGGATGCAGTGACTGCAATCCTGTAAAAAACATATTCAAGGGATAATTATACCGTAATCCCGGTAAGTGAAATCTGACTTCCATACCCATCATGCCTTTCTCTTTCTCATAGCCTGTGCAAACTGATTCAGTGTAGATTCCATTTTATTTCTGATAAATGCCCTGGAATCATCTTTTACCAGATAATACAGATAAGATTCTTTCACAAAATCCATGGGCATTCCACGTCCCACAATTTTGAAATTTACAAAACCCCTGTCCGCATACTCCCTTATCTGCTCCCTGGATATAAAAGAAGGGCGTTCCTTACATTCTTCAAATTTTCTTTCTCTTGTCTTATTAGGACACGGAAATGCTGCATCTATATCGTACTCCAGCTGCATCTGTGACTGCTGTCTGTAATGCTCGCTCCTCTTCGGGCATCCCGGATAACAGATTTCATTGACCAGAATCTCTACTTTATCCGCTTGTTTCCCAATGGCAGACAATACTTCTTCATTGTGATTCAGATCATAATCCAATACCACAAGAAAATAATCTTTATTTAATTCTTCCAGCAACCCATCCAGACCTGTGATTCTCTTGGTCGTAGAAGAAATAAGCTTAAAGCCTGGATACTGCCTGCGGATATATTCCTCCAGCACGGGCCGGTTCACCAGCACCTGATTCATCCCGTTATCGGCTTCCTTCATGATCAGATTGCAGTAGGTATCATATATGTGCTTCTCTTCCAACAGGGAGTTTGTCCATGTGAACCGGACAGGAACTCCTCTGTCATTATATAATTTCAGGATAGCCCTGATGTCTTTTATCCCTGTAATACCAAATACTGCACGTCCTCCATTCCAGACAGCGCCGGGAAAAGTGCCATAGACAGAGCCGATACAATATTTCTCTTCAAAGCAATCCGGATAATCTTTCATCAGATTCATCAATACCTGATTCAATAACCTGAAATAACAAAACCCCGGCAAATGCCAATATATCTTTTTATCCGCCATATTCCCATTCATCCTTTCAGAACTATTCTGTCTGCTGTGCATATTTTACAAAGGCATCCGCAATATCCTGATCGAACCAGGTAAGATTCTTCCTGTCAAATAAACCAAACTGTTCACCGGAAGTATTATAAATTCCATTGTCCCACCATACACAGGGGATACCGTATTTATTCGCTGTTTCCATATAATCAGCCAGCCATTTCAGCACTTCCTCCTGATTGGATACCGTGTTGCCGTCTGCATCCTGAAAAACCTTATGGACAGCACCGAATTCCGTAATTATGACAGGTACGCCCTTCTGTATCAGTTCTTTATCCACCAACTGCATATTGGATATGATGTCTTTCTTCAAAGTGCCATTCCATACATTGATGCTGCCGCCTTCCGGCTCATATGTAAAATAATATGGGGTATACAGATGTACTGCCACTGCAATATGCTCATCCTGTGGAATCTCCAGTTCCACCATCGTATTATATGTGACCGAATTGCCATATGGACATATGATTAATGTTCTCGTCTCATTCTTACCGCCAACAGCTCTCACAGTGTCTACAAATGCCTGATTCAGAGTGTTCACTGCCGCCCTTCCATCTGCATCACCACCGGACCATTCCTGCGCAGAGCCCTTGATTCTCGGCTCATTCATTCCCTCAAAGAGCAGATGTTCATCATAATCTGCAAATCTCTCAGCAATCTGCTGCCAGATGGCACACAGTTCATTCTGTACCTCATCCAGACCATCAGACTGAGGTTTCAACCAATAATCCGGCTCATGGTGCGTATCTAAAATGACATACATGTCACAATCCAGTGCATACTTTACTACTTCTTCTACTCTGTCCATCCATGCTGCATCTATCTTATATTCCGGTCCTGCTGACACATGCTTACTCCAGGTCACTGGAATACGCAGTGTGTGGAAGCCCTCCTGCGCAATCGCCTGTATCATCTCCGGTGTTGTCTTTGGATTCCCCCAGCTCGTTTCACTCGTCAGATCTGCGCTGGCATGCGCATCCAGTGTATTTCCAAGATTCCACCCTGCTTTCATATCATTAAGCAATGCAAAAGTCTCGCTGCGGTCAATGACTGCATTCTCCTGCTCTGCTGTTGTTATCGTTTCCAAGGTCTGTTCTGTTTCACTTTCTGTTTCATTTATTGTCTGTGTTACGGTCTCACTCTGTACTTCTGTTTCTTCTACCATATCTGATTGTACCACTCTGTCTGTCACTGTCTGCTGTGCTCCACATCCACATACTGCTGCCATTGTTATTATGCCTGTAATCACTGCTATGATTCTGCGCTTCATCTTTTTCCTCCTCTGGAAATGTACACAAGAAGGATGATGCCGGAAACATCACCCTTCTTATATAACTTTTATTTACTTATTTGCTTCTTCCAGGTAGGAAGCCCATTCATTTCTGACTGCTTCTGCTGCCTGTGCAGGAGGATTATCAATGGTGCATCCCCATAAGAACTGCTCACCTAATGATAAGCCAGGAATCATATCATGATATGTAGTAAATCCATTCTCACACATTCTTGCAATTGTAAGATCTACAGATTCTGTGTCTCTGAAGGAATCATAGTATCCGGAAAGTCTGTCATTATAATCTTCATAACCCGGAACCCGATTGGTATATGCATTCAATGCAAAAGCAATCTTCCATGCCTTATCAGCATCATAGCATGCAGGAATTGCATAAATGTTATCTGTATAACAGTTTCTGTAATCCTTGGCATTAGGTCCCTTAGGGAAGCATACAAAACCAAAGTCATCTTCCATATCTTTAAATTCGTTAGCTGCCAGATATGCCTGACCTACAAGGAATGCACCATCACCGTTAGGGAATGCTGTCTTCCAGTAGTCCCACTCAGCCCCTTCAGGCATATACTTATACTTAGCCATCATATCCAGCGCCCAGTTAAGTGCCTGCAGAGTCTCGTCTGATTCCAGCTTATTGACATACTTGCCATTTTCCATGCCGATATATTCTGCATCATTGGACCATACCGCTTCGTTCTTGGTCTCACTGTCATCTGTTACCAGTGCCCAGCGGTCTGTTACACCATCATTGTCTGTATCGGCTGTAATCGTCTGGCAGAGTTCTTCGAACTTATCCCAGGTCCATTCTCCGCTTTCCTGCCACTTGTATATGTCATCAGGATTAATGCCTGCTTCCTCTAACAGTCTCTTATTGAAATACAGACCTCCACGTGGTTCAGGGATCTCGGGGCTGCATCCATAGATAGAATCACCCTTGGAACAAAGCTTATGTACGCCACCTTTCCACTTATCCTGTGAAAAGTCAAGGCAATCCAGAGTAGCCAGATCATACATCAATCCACTGTTCATGGCAGATACAAATTCTGCACCCTGACGCAGAATCCATACATAATTCTCGTCACCACCTGTAGTTGCGTAATTCAGGAAATCTTCAGGAGTAGAACCCCAGTCACTGATTGCGACCTGCTTGATCTTGAAATTATAGGTATCCTGTACCCAGTCTCTGTATTCCTGACGTGCTTCTTCATAGGCATTCTTAGGCTCTTCTTCTTCTCCGGAGCTCCACCAGTCACGAATGATAATCTCCATACCACCTAAATCATACACGTTGCCATCAGCATCCGTCAAGGCAACAGGTCCTTCTTCCTCTGGTTCTACTGTAATTTCTGATTCTGTTGTCTCAGTTTCAGCAGTTGTTGTCTGCTGATCTACTGTTGTGTCAGCAGGTGCCTCTGTAGTTGCTGCATTTCCCCCACAGCCCGCAAGGCTCATTGTCATAGCTGCAGTCAATGAAGCTGCCATGACCTTGTTAAACATTTTTCTCTTCATCTTGAAATCCTCCTTCTTATATATAAACCTGTGCTGATTTACAGCGCAGTATTTACTCATTCCTATGTACTTACATCTTAATACCGGAACTGCTCAAGCTCTCTACAAATCCCTTCTGTGCGAACAGATACAGAATCAGCAGTGGAATAATGACCATCAATGTACCGGTGGATACGATACAGTTGGTGTAGCCTACAGATGCACCACCAGGAACTTTCATTGTATTTACCATCCAGGCATCCATTCTATCTGCAATTACTGCCAACTGTGTAGACAACAATTTGATATTACCAAGGAACATCTTGGAATAAAAACCATCTGTCCACTGCCATACAAAAGAGAACAGGAAGCAGGATGTCAGGATTGGTTTGGCATCCGGCAGCATAATGCTGACAAAAGTACGAAGCGTGCCACATCCATCTACATAAGCTGCTTCTTCCAGTTCCTTGGGAATATTACGAAAGAACTGTCTTATCATAAAGATATACAAGCCATTCTTTAGTCCCATACAGCCTGCACTCATCAGATAATAAGGCAGGATAGAACCTCTCAGGTTAATTGTCTCGCCTCTTATCAGCTTACTCAGTCCGAAGATATCGAAATATCTGAAATGCAGATGCAGGGAAGTGGAGATTGTCTGTGGTGGAATGATAATAACCATAATGACACAGGCAAACCAGAACTTCTTTAATGGGAATTCAAATCTGGCAAATCCATATCCTACCAGCGTGCATACTGTAATCTGCAGCACTGCGATAGATAATGATACTATCGAAGTGTTTAGTAAAGATTTTGCATAGTCCATGAACTTGGCACACAATTTATAATTTGCCGTTGTGAAATGTTCAGGAATATTGATGACCATTGCATTATACAAATCCTGTTCCTCCATGAAGCTGACTGATATCTTGGTCAGGATTGGCTGTAAAATCAGGAAACACATTCCAAACAACAGAATAGCCCTGATGATCCGTACTGCAATTTCCTTTGTCTTTTTCTGTAACAGATATCCACCAGACTTACGGTTTCTCTCCCAGAATCCCATCTGTGGGGTCTTATCTGCTTTATGTTTAGTCATAGTAATATACCCCCTTCGAGATAATGAATGAACTGACACCAATAATGACAATGACAATCAGGAAATAGATCCAGGACATAGCTGATGCAAAACCATAATTAATATACTGTATCATCTGGTCACTGATCTTCTCCATGACCTGATTATCTGATCTCATACAGAAATCTACGATTGTATAGATCCAGTTTACCAGAAACAGGGAACTGATCATCGGAAAAGTAATCTTCCAGAGACTTTCCCAGGCTGTACAGCCCTCAATAGCCGCCGCCTCATACATATTGGTAGAAATCGTCTGCAGACCCGACAAAAAGATAATGATCTGGATACCGGATGCAATAGCGACATCATAGATTCCATCTACAATGTCAAATACCTTCTCAAATGCGGATGCACCAATACCGGATGTCAGAAGAATACTTTTGATTGCATCTGTTACACTGGTAGTGCTGGTGGTCTCTTCCACCATATTCTGCACACTGGCAAGCAGTGCATTGTTGCTCTCTACCCCAAGGATTACACCGGATGAGAGAATAACCGGAAGGAAGAAAATAGCTCTTACCAGTGCTCTACCCTTGAATTTCTGGTTCAATATCAGTGCAACAAAGAAGCTGAATACCATGATTGCAAGTGAGTTTATACACATTCTGGAGATTTCTTCCACAAGAAGTCTGTTAAATTCTGTATCAATTGTGAACGCCTGTATGTAATTGGCAAGTCCTTTGAATACATTGTGGATACCATTCGGGCTTACTTCTACAGTACAGAAGCTCATATATAAAGACTGAAAAAGCGGTTTTACCATAAATGCCAGAAAACCAATGATAAATGGTGCGATGAACAGATAACCCGAAATGGCTTTTCTTCTCTGAAGACCCGCTACTTTACTTTGTTTCTTCATAATCAAAATCCTTTCTTCCCTATTTCTTCACAAAATAATCTCTCATGGGAACCACGTCACCTTCAGGTATCTTTACATCATCATAACTGTAATTTACATATACCCTGGTTCCATCTTCATATTCTGTGCAGGTCACTTTATCTGTTATCATTGTATGATTCGTGATCCTCTGGTTAAAAGTATGACCTAATTCCTTATTGTACCTGTCATAAATCTCCAGCATTTTGTCATGCCATGCATCATACTCAATTCCAAAATACTTGGTATACAAAGTATTCTGCAGGGTAAATTCGCTTTCATCCATAAAGGTAAATGCAAGACCTGCACCATACTCTGCTGACTGTAGAAGTTCTTCTTCGTAATTCTGCGTCATATTCAATGGCTGTCCAGTATAATTTACATATCCATGGATTGCCATCTGATATACTGGGGCTGTACCATCCAGAATCGAATAATCAGACCCGTTGAGATCCATATTAGTCACAATATTGCTATAAGGCACTGCATAATTATTACCCATATTGATCATTACCTTGACACCACTGTCCCTGATTGCTTTCAGCTTGGCTTCCTGTGTCTGCAGCACCTGCTGTCTGCTGACCGGATTCTTCTTGTAATAATCAGAATTCAGCTCTATGCCAATCTCCTGGAAAGATACGTTAGCCTCATACTGACCGGCTGCCTTCACCAGATTATCAGCCATTTGGGATGCCAGCGATGCTTTCAGCAGATAATGCGGCTTCTGCTTCTCTCTCTTGGCATATGTAACGGTAGAGTATGGATAAATCTCTGCCTTATCCTTGCTGACAAATCGTGCTGAATCTGTAAATACCCAGAATCCATCAAATATATCACTGTCATATGCATAATCTGTAATACCATCCAGATACAGGTCAATCTGATTATCTGATGCATATTCAGCCAGCTTCTTCAGATTCTTCTTACCTCCAAGCGCCGTTACTGGTTTTGCTTTTTTGAGAATCTTCTGTTGTACGCCACCATTCATCCAGCCTGTAAGCTTAACTGACATATTGGTGATACCATCCTGTCTGAGCTCTTCTATGATCTGCTGTGCTTCCTGGAAACTGGTCAGTTCAAGAGGTCTGGACATCGGGATTCCTGCTACTTGTTTGATCTTATCTACAGCACCAACAAGCTCTATGACTGTAGGTGTCTGTGTATCTTCACTCGGTGTAAGATAATCTCCTGAGATATTCTCCAGATAATTACGGTAAACACCTGCCATGTCCGCATAATTATCAGAATTTAAGAAGCTGTAGCTCTGTACCAGTGTTTCATCCGGAAGGGATTCCTGATAGACATACATCTTGCCTTCATATCTGTCTCCCATTTCATACTGGTCTCTGTGAGCCAGTGTATACTGGGCGCTGACACTGTTATAGCTGGAGCTCTTACCGCTGATATCTGCCGTAACTGCCGCATAAGGCGCTCCTTCTTCCATTACACAGAGGAAAGAAGAACCATTTCTTGCAATTCCAAATGCATTGAAATATGTCTCTGTCTCATGCACAACTGCTTCTCTGTTCTGCGCATGATCCCAGCCATACATATTTGCGTAATAGCTGTTCTGTGCGGTCTTGCCATTATTGAAATTGATCAATGCACCACCGCCTTCGGGTACGAGCATATATCCTTCATCTTCTGTACTTCCGGCTCCAAAGTAGGGAAGAACATTCAGGTAGTAGATAGGATAATTCTCCTTATATTCGATTTCCTTTAACGGAACTTCTACTACCAGCTTATCTCCATCCAGCCTGTATATCACATTGACGTTGAATACCGGCTTTTCGGAAGTTCCCAGGCTTCCAGCGAGTTCTTTATCTGCTGTATATTCTTCATAGGTATATCCGGCTGCTGCAAAGTATTCTTCCAGCTTACCTTTGATATTATCCATTGTGGTATCACGCAGGACATAGATAGGCGTTGTCTCCAGCAGTGGATAAGATGCAAGAAGCTCCTCTTTATTGTCTTTCTTTCCAAGCTTGTTGATATCGTACTTCTTATAGTACTCCAGTGTTCGCGTGGAAGCGTCCTTATCCATATTCTTGAGGAAAGCATCCATACGATCCTTCTCAATCACCGTAGGAATCACAAATTCTTTATCCGTATCTCCTATGGAATAAAAGACTTTGATATAGTCATCACCTTTTTCTATATCATAGATTCCTTTTTCCATGCTGTATGCATAGTTATTAAAAAGCGTATCTACACCGTTTTTGGTACTGTAGGTCAGCAGTAGTGTGGATTTCAGTTTCTCTTTATCCAGTTTCAATGCCAGTTCATCATCATCGGCATCCTGCGGATTGGAATACCAGACTGCTCCATTCTCCTTCACTTCCACAGAGAACTGCGTGCTGGTCGAATCCATTCTCATGATCAGCTTGTCATTCTCTAATACGATGTCCTCTTCAGGACCCTCATAACCATTGACCTTAATAACTTCTACCGGTTCCGGTTCATCCTGATACAAGGCAGTTACCAGTATCCCTGCCATGATTATGAGGAAAAGAATAAAAGGACCTATTAAACTTTTTATTTTTGTCTTCATGATATCTTCTCCCTCGCTACATTCTAAACAGTATTTCCTTGCCGATTGAAATGAAATATGCAATTCCCTGACTGATCATGCTGAAGAACAGCAGAAGGATAAATACCATGACCAACATTGCAAAACCCGTAGCTACTGTAAAAAGCAGCGTTTTGCTCATTTTATACTCATGAATCTGGGACATGGCAGCCAGAATCAGCAGGGCTGCCCAGATAATGGAAATCACACTTACTACAGAATAGAACTCAGCTTCATCCACAGTTACCACATTGCTGAACAGTATCAAAGGAAACTGAATCAATGGGTAGGGTGTCATACCATAGCAGGTTGCCATATAAACCTGTGATAATCTGCCTTTTCCATCAAAAAGAGTCGTTAATCCCCAGTTACCCACGCACCATAATGCCAGTGGAAACAGAATGCTTGCCAGATACAGGAATATATTGACTTTTGGCCAGTATACCTTGTTAAAAATAAAACTCGTATACTGTAACTTCATAATTCTGACGATCAATGTCAGAATCAGTATGGTATTTGCTGCAGCAATGGAACCTCTCTTCTCATGTGTCAGATCCCAGAATCCATCAAAAGGATGGGTAATGCAGTACAATGCGAATTTCAAACTCTGAATATAATTTTTCATTCCTGCCTCCTATTCCTTCTCATCCCGGAAGATATCTGCACGGTCTATCTCCTCTTTGATGGCTTTGATTTTACCTGCTGCCAGCGGTACACACAGTACCAGGACAACAAGAGTAAATATGATCACTATATGATCCTCTACCCACTCTTTCCTGTACTGCTTGAATGCCTTGGAGTAGTTATCATCATCCAGTTTCAATTTAAAATACTTGATAGCTTCGTGATACTGTTTCTGGCGAAGCAGGGAACGTCCGATCCCGATATACGCCAGATCATAGTTACCATTCATATCCATGACCTGCTGCCAGCTTGTACCTGATTCTTCATAATCACCATTCTGGAACTGTTCAATGGCATCATAGATCTTATTGCCATACTCCGTTGGTGTGAACAATGTCAGACTGTTATCCAGTGAATCAAGCACCAGCAGATCATGCCCCATATGTTCAAGTGCGGCGGGCTGCTTGAAATATCCATCCATATTACCGTTTCCGCCAAAGCAATATAGCATTCTTCCCTGGTCATCATAGCCGAAGATTCTTCCTCTTGTCTTATCCAGACAGAAGAATACGTCATTGTCCATTGCTGTTACATCTGTAAACAGAGAAGGTCCTTCATAACCGCCACCTGATCCCCAGTACAGATCACCGATGATATAATAGTCACCATTTCTGACAAGGATGTCATTTCCCATCAGGTTCAATCTTCTGACAGGATCCGCTGCACCACTGTCCAGATCATGCTCAGATACATTAGTCGTACATGCATAGATAAATCCTTCATAGTCCATATATACATTGTCATACTCTGTTGGTACGAAGGATTCCATCTTAGCTCTCTGTTCCTGCGTTGCCAGCTTCTTCCATATATAATCAGTCCAGTTATATGTTACCGGTGTTGCTCCTACAAAGCCTGAAAATGCAGCATCATTTTCATATTTGATAAGACCTTTATTCGCATTGGTCGCTACACAATAAACTCTACCTGCACTATCTACTGCAATCTTGGTTGGCAGAAAGCTCAGTGACTGGTCAAAGGTAGCATCTGCCGGCTTGGTAAATTCCAGTACGAACTGTCCATCATGATCCATTTTGACGATTCGATTATTATTGGTGTCCGCTACATAGAGATAGCCATCCTGTGATACCGCAATATCCGAAGGTCCCTGAAATTCCTTATTTGCCACATCTCCTGTCATGTGATCAATCACACGTACCAGTTCGATTGTGTCTTCATCTTTACGTTCCAGCTCCAAAATCCTGTTATTGCCAGTATCGCACAGATATATCATATTGCCGGTTACGAACAATCCCTGAGGTGCACTCAGTTTCTTATCCAGTCCCAGCTCCACATCTGTATACACAGCTACTGTCTTGTATGCATCAGGAGAATACTGTACATCTCCCCAATAATCATACCCATAGGTATATCCCGTCTCCGCATGGACTACCATGCAGCTTCCTGTCAGCGTGACCACGCTCAATGCCAGGGCAGCCATTCTTTTCATTATTTTCTTCATATGACACCTCTATCCCTAATCCTTCAGACCAGAACTGGCCATGGTCTCCAGAATCTGGCTTTCAGAGAATATAAATATCGCAATCGGAACAATCATTACTACTACCAGTACGGCTGCTCCCTGTCCTGTTCTGGCAATACCACCGCTCTGAATCTGCTGCAATGCATAAACCAGAGTCTTACGTTCTTCTGAATAAATAAAGGTCGCTGCCTTGTTATTCCACAATGCCTGAACAGAAAAGATGATCAGTGTCATCCATGCAGGTTTTACATTTGGCATTACAATATCGGCAAATACTTTCCATTCACTTGCTCCGTCAATCTTAGCTGCCTCAATAAGAGAGGTAGGTAATCCCTCCATGAACTGTTTCATCAGGAAAAGTCCCATAGGAGATGCAAAGGCAGGAATGATGATTGCCCAGTAAGTATCAACCCATCCCAGTGCATTGATGATCAGATAATTTGGGATTGCTGTAACATATCCACTGAACATCATTGCTACCGTTACCAGCCTGAAGAATGTCTTTCCTCCCGGAAAATCATACTTGGCAAGCACGAAAGCCGCCATGGAAGCTATGATCAGATGTCCTGCTGTACCAACTCCTGTAATAAATACCGTATTGAACAGATATCGTGAGAATGTCACCCAGGATTTGCCCATTGTTACGAACAGATCCGAGAAGTTATCCAGTGTAGGATTCTGTGCAAATATCCTTGGTGGGAACATAAATAATTCATCCAAAGGTTTTAAGGCACTGCTGACTGCATATACAATAGGAAATACCATAACCATTGCCACGAGCAGCAGAAAGAAATATAAAAGGATATCTCCCCACACCGAACGGTTCGGTTTTCTTCTCTTGATCAGTTTTTTGTGTTGTCTTGTTGTTTTATCCATATTATTCTTATTTTTACTCATATCAGGTTCCCACTCTTCTTAACAGACTTTGAATTGCTTTGTTACACAGGATCATGATCAGGAATAGTATTGTGGCAATCGCTGATGCATATCCCATTTCAAACCTTGAATAACCATAGTCAAACAAGTGTGTAACCACCGTTCTGGCTGCATAATCTGTACTTGGATATCCACACAGAGCCATCGTTACATCACACACACCAAATGCCTGTGTAATGGACATGACCGCTCCGAACATCAGCATAGGTTTCATATTCGGTAAAGTAATGTACCACAGCTCCTGCCATCTGTTCCTGATACCGTCCATATAACCGGCTTCGAACTGTGCTCTGTCAACACCCTGCAGACCGGCTACAAAAGAAAGGAATCCTGTGCCAAGGCTCATCCACAGAATGACCAGCATACAGATTGGAAGCATATACTTAGGATTGATGAACCACAGAATCGGTGAATCAATAATTCCAAGCTTCATCAGGAAAGCATTGACGTAACCATATGCATCACCTCTGAAGAATACGGAGAATATGACATAACAATTACCTGCAATGGATGGTGCATAGAAGACAACGACTGCTACACTTCTGACCCATCTGGGCAGTTCATTGATCAGCCATGCAAAAAGGAATGACATAATATATCCAAGAGGACCGGTGATCACTGCAATCAGCAGTGTATTCTTAATACCAATCAGGAATATATCATCCTCCAGAATCAGACTGATATAATTGGAAAGGCCGATAAATCTCGGCTTTTCCAAAATGTTGTAATAGGTAAAACTAAAGAAAATTGATGATATTACCGGCAAAATCACAAATAAACTAAACAGGATCGCATAAGGCGCCAGAAATACATAGCACATCTTACTACGCTTTGCCTTTTTCCATGCCACCGACATATTATGCCTGCGAAGCATGACATACTTCTTCAGATATTCTTTCATGATAATAACCAAACCTTTCCTAATCTACAGGGAGACCGAATTCGATACGCTTCTTTGTGATTTCCTCATCTATCTTGATGGAGTAATCAATAATGGTCTCTCGTGGATCGTCTTTCTCATTAATGACCTTACGAATCGCGTTGGTAATATGACGGCCTGTATAGTATCCACCAGGTACCTCTCTGATGCCTACTGTCTGATCCCACTGGTCATTGAGTACTGCGATATCATCTGCGCTCCATGCCAACTGGACGAAAGCGTCCTTATTGGCAGTTGCATATCTGGCTGAAGAACCAAGCAGGGCTTCAATCTCACGTCCAAATCTTACCTGGGTATCTGCATCTGCCCACCATTTCATGAATTCCCATGAATTGTTACGAAGCTGCTCATCCTCTGTTTTGACCATCATGGTAGCACTTCCTGTAATGAAATCCGAACGGTCAATATAAGTCCTTCCATTTCCATCTGTTGTCTCTGTGCCTGGAATCAGCGTAAAATCCCACAATCCTCTGATCTCAGGTGCTGATACCATTAATGTGTTATATATGGAATAAGAAGCTATACCTATCGGCATTTCTCCCGAACGGAATCTGCTGACAAAATCATAAATAGTAGGTGTTCCATAATCATTAAAATATCTTACATAATCATCAAAAGCCTGCACTCCTGCTTCACTGTTGACAACCGTTCTGGTTCCTGCCTCGTTATACATATCTCCGCCATACTGGTATAAAAGGCTGAAATACATAGACAAGTCCGGTGCATTGGAAGCTACTGATGTAGAAGCGGATGCAGTAGCACTGCTTCCTGCCGCTGTTGGAATGGCAATCGTCATGTTATTTCCCTGAATGGTAGGAAGCATCTCGATCAGCTCCTGCCAGGTATTGGGTATCTCCAGTCCCAGCTCTTCCAGAACATCCTTACGATAGAACATTACATTGAAATTCTGTGTCTCCGGGATACCATATATATGGTCATCCAGCCTGTACTGCTCATAAGAGCTTGCCGTATAATGTGACAGAACATCCTGAAGGTCTGAGAACTGGCTAAGATCTTCTGCTGCATTACGCAGCGCATAATTCACAGGCTGATCTGCTCCAACCGAAAGCACTACATTAGGTCCTCTGCCGGCTACAACTGCATTTAACAGGGCATCTGCCGCTACAATTTCTACGTTGACTTTAATTCCCGTATCAGGAGTGAAGGTATCATCTACCATGGATTTCAGAATTGTACCCTGATCTCGTCCAGTCAGAATCCATACCTTAATGACTCCCTCATCACCTTCTTCGTATACGTCTCCGACTGCATCATAATCAACAACGAAGGATGCTGCGAAAGATTTCATTTCGTGCCATGCTTTTGCCATTGCACCTGCCTTTTCCACCTTAATCGGTGCATTGATGCCACTGACTACAAAATAGTCCACATCCAGTTTGGTTGCACTCATATTAAGAGATGCCGTACCAAGCGCTGTAATGTTATCCTTAAAAGTCGTAAACTCCAATGTGATCTTATTAGGATTCTTCACAAAACGTTCCAGCTGCTGTGCAACAGTCTGTGCCGTTGCGATATTGTCCGCTTTCTGTCCGCTGTATGCCACCATCTCATCTACAATCTTATACAAACGTTTGGATTCCAGATCCATAGCTTCTATTACTTCCGGATAAACCTGCTGAATATTATAATCTCGGTATTTGTCCGGCTGCACACCTGTATAAATCAGCAATTTACGGTAAATCTGGTTCAGTCTGTATATGGAATCTTCCAATTCTTCCAGAATGGAACCCACACCTCCAAGTGTTGCTTCAAGTCTTAATGTGTGTGCTCCTTCTTTTAAATAGAATTGATAGGGCGTTCCTTCTTCATCTGTAAGTGTCATACAGTTCCAGTCATTCTCGTATTCAAAGGAAATCTCCTTCATTTCCGAAAAAGGAATCTCTCCATCTATGTACACGCTTCTGCTTGAAATACTTCCTCTTGCATAATTCTGGCGAGCTTTGATCATGAGATTGTAATATCCGTCTTCCGGGACTTCAAAATTCCATTCAATCCACTGTCCTGCACTTCTCCATGCCTCACCGCCCACATAATTCAATACCGTATTGGTCACACTGTTTGGCTGTGTGGTTGGTGATGACCTGTCATACTTAGCATACAGTGAAGATTCTGAACGCAGCGTGGAGTCTTCGCCCTGCACGATCTGCTGATAGGAAGTTCCTGTCTCTGTCATATTGACACCCGGCTGTTTCTCCAGATAAGCCTGATAATCATCCATATCCTGTACACTCTTCAGTTCCAGGCTTTTGAGGATCATAGGTTCATTCTCTGCTTCCAGAGTCAGCTCATTTATTCCTTTTTCAAAATAAAACAGATACGGTTCTGCTTCATATCCTCTGTCATCCCTGAAGTATGCCTTCTGCCAGGCAAATACTTCTTTCTGTGTAGGTCTTATCTCATTGCCCTGATTATCGACTTTCACCTCACCACCATCAGTCCATATTCTGGAAAAGGTAATGTTACGTGCCGACTCAAATGGAATCTCTCCATTGATATAAACAATTCGTTCTGCAACTACACCTCTTGACTCAGGAATCAGATATTCTGTATACAGATTATAATAACCGCTCTGAGGTACATTAATCTGCCAGGTAACTGTAGAATCAACACCTGTATACAATGCCTCATCTACACCTTCATAGGAAGTATACCTCTCAACATCTTTAGCTGATGTATAGTCAAACAGCTCAATGTTTACATTTTCCTGCGGTCTGACGCTGGAATCATGTCCTGCGATATATCGGATGTATGTTCCTGCCCTCTCCATTCCCTTAATGTCCGATGTCAGATCTGTTCCTTCATATTTCTCATGGAAATCAGTGACCTTATCCTGTGGCAACAGAACGGCTGTTGTCACAATTGCTGCAAATACTGCAATTCCGACTCCCCACTTTTTAACAGAATTTCTCATAGATTCCTCCACACCTTCGGTAATTCTTATAGTAATGATACGTTTTGTCGTATTTCGATTATGTTAATTGCTATATTATACATTTTGAATGCATTGTACCACTCAATTATTGCCTTCTTCATCCTATTCCTTGCTATTTTTAAGCAATAATTAGTAAAAAACTTTGATTTTCTCCCACTTAATGTCAATATCCTATCTAATATTGCTAATTGTTCTTTGAATTTTGCTCTCTTGTTTGTGCATTATTTACTTCTTGAATGATTAATGATAGAATCCCAGTAATCATTTAGCACTATACCTGAATTTACATATTTTCATATTACAGAAAAGAAAGGAACAAATCGTGGACAAGTTTTCAAACGAAGAAATTATTACTTTTTCTGAATATTCTTCCCTGCGGATATGGTACAATGATATTCCAAAAGGTTATCCTGCACACTGGCATACTGTATTGGAAATCATCCTTTCCGTTGATAATTACTATTATGCCGAGGTAAATGGTATCCATTACAGGATCATGCCAGGTGAGATTCTGATCATTCCTCCGGGTATGATGCATGAACTGACTGCCCCTCCCACCGGAGCAAGGCTGATCTATCTTTTTGATATTTCCATTCTCTTCAGAATGAAGAGTTTCTCCGGTATTCAGTCTCTTCTGGTCAGACCCATATTTATATCCAGGACAACATACCCTTCTATTTATGAAGACATGTATTCTCTTTTGATGCAGATGCAGACAGAATATTTTCATAACAATGAATACGCAGAATTAACGATCTACTCTCTGCTGATCCAGTTCTTTGTGAACCTGGGGTATCACCACATTCATGTGCAGGATATCTTCCCTAATGTCCGACCTACCAAGCAGAAAGAATATGTACGTAAGTTCAATCAGCTTCTTCATCATATTGAAGAGCATTACATGGAAGATCTTGATCTGGATACGCTTGCTGAATCCGTAGGTTTCAGCAAATATCATTTCCTGCGTCTTTTCAAGCAATACACTGGAACTACGCTCGGCGAATATACGACGCTGTACCGACTGAAAGTTGCTGAAAAATTACTGTGTGACCCCAACATCTCCATTACAGATGTGGCTGCACAGTCTGGTTTCTCCAGTATCTCCACCTTTAACCGCATCTTCAAGCAATATAAAAAGTGCAGCCCTTCTGAATACAGGCTGCACAATACTTCTCATAAATTTTAGGCACGCTTTACAGCGTGCCTGATTTTTATTCTATATCCGGGACTGAATCATCCTGCAATGCACCATAATATGCAGCTTTGGGATTCATGGCACCATCAAAAAGCAGTGCATCCTCACCTCTTCTCCAGGAAAGCTGATCGTTAAGCCCCCATACAATAACTGCCGTGACTGGATAACCATCCTCTGCCATTTCCTGCATATTCTTAAAGAGACTTCTATATTTTCTAGCCTGCTTCTTATAGGCATCTTCTGTCTTTGCCCCCTTGATTCCAATGTCCAGTTCTGTAATCTGCAGCTCATATCCAGCATCGCAGAAGGCTTTCGCTGCATACACAAATTTATGTTGGATGTCATCTTCCGTGCTTAAATGCGACTGCATACCGATTCCATCAATCAAGCCTTCCTCTTTTGCCTGAGAAAGGTGCTTTAGGATCAGATCAACCTTACCACTACAGCCATAATCATTATAAAACAGTTTCATATAAGAAGGCGCATACTTTCTTGCACTGGCAAAAGCATGATAATAATAGTCATCTCCCACAGTCTCATACCATAGGTTGTCCTTCTGCCTGACCCCGTTCTGATCCCCATTTTCCACATCAAATGCCTCATTCACAACGTCTACTGCATAGATCAGGCCAGGATACTGTGTATCAAAATATTCCAATACTGACCGAATATAGGCATCCATTCTCTTTAACATGACCTCTCTGTCAACCAATTCTCCCTCGTTCGTATAATCCTCGGTAAAAAACCATCTGGGCGTCTGACTATGCCATACCAATGTATGAAGTCTCAGCTTCATGTTATTCTTCAATGCATATTCCACAGCAGGCTGGCAGGCATCAAAATGCACGCATGGATTCTCATATGTCCGGGGCAGACCGCTTTGGGATGCCTGCTGGTCCAGCAATGCATCCGGTTTGGTCTCATTCTCACAAGTCATGATGTTAAAATTATTCTGTATAACATCATCATATCTGCTGATACTGCCAAGCACATGGGCTGGCAGTGCCACACCAATCGGGAAATTCCCGGCATATTTGCCGGACAGGCTCATATCTTCTCTGTCAGATTCTGCCTCAGTGACAGTTTCCTCCCCATCACTGTAGCCAATGCTCTGGATTGTAAATGCCTTAGCTTCTTCTCCTTCTGTGGCAGACCCGCCAATTGCAGCTATCGTGACCTGTTCCATTGTTTCGTCCTGTACAGCTGCTGTCGGTTCTGCCTGACCTGTACAACCGGTAAGCATCGTCATGGTCAGACATACCCCCATCCATTTCATCAAATTCTGCTTTATTTTCATGCTGATAACCATACCTTTCTGCTATGTCTGCCTGTTCTGAAAATCCTGTATTTTCACGAACTGCGCATTACCTGCGGAAGATACGCTGCAAAAAGTTCACACAGCAATGTCTCCAGAATGTCCAGTCATGACGTCCTGTATCGAAAAATGTTGTCAGTCCAACTCCCTGGTTCATAATCTGTTGTGCATTTTCTCTGGTTTTTTCATAGAAGTTGTCCTGATCTCCGCAGGCAACATAAAGCATATGGAAGGTCTCCCGGAACTTATCAGGATTCAGAAGAATATCACGGTAATCCACCTCTTCATCCCTGATAACAAGTCCTCCACTGAAGATGCCTGCCCAGGCAAAGAGATCTGTATGTTCAAATACCGTTCTCTGCGTCTGCATACCACCCATGGACAATCCCGCCATCGCACGGTGTTCTCTATCTGCCATAGTCCGATACACTGTGTCTATATAAGGAATACAGTCCATAACAAGCTCCTTTTCAAAAGAACCCAATGCACCATGGCTGGTTCCATCTTCCCTGAATGCATAACCTGTGTTCATTACAATGATCATTTCATCCATAAGCCCCTGTGTGAGCAGATAATCTGCCATATTGGCTATCTTACCCTGTCTGAGCCAGCCGATCTCATTCTCACCGCCTCCATGCTGCAGATACAGTACGGGATATGACTTATCCCCTGTCTCATATCCGGGCGGCGTATACACATAACATAATTTCTGTCTGCCAGTCTGTGAAGAGGTATAGTAATCCATTCTGACATGTCCATGTGGAATATCTCTGAGCAAAGGATATTTAAAATCCTTCTCCGGTACTTCTATATAATTGATTGTCTGAAAACAGCCATATCCGACAGGTGCATCCGGATTGACAACCCTGATTCCATTCACATCAAATGTCACATAATGGAAGCCTTTCTCCAGATTACCAAGAATTCCAGTCCAGTATCCCTCATGCTGTACAGATCTGCGAAGTTCCAGCTTCCCACAGTCGAAAACATCGACTTCAACCTTATCTGCTCCCGGCGCATACAGATTGAATTCTACAGAATGTTCATCCAGCATATGAATGCCCCTGGGCATATCTATATATCGCCCCGCCGGATTTCCCTGCTCATCCACATCAAATCGTACCATTTTATAAACAGGGTCAAAGAACAGCATGCTCTCTTCCATCGTCTGCATGCAAAATATATCTGACGTGTATGTCTTCTTTTTCAAATATATGGTATTGTCCTGAAGCAACTCTTCATTCTGAAACAGCAGCTGTACGAAATCATGCAGGCTTTCTCTCCAGACCTTCCATTCATGGAAGCCCTCATAAGTCTTCTGAAAACAGCTGTTTCCTTTTGCCAGCAGCATTGCCTGGCATCTCTCCTGCTCTTTATGCAATTCTTCCTCATAACTTCCACAGCTTAAAAATATCTGCATATACTGCCCCATCGGGTATTCCCTGAACAGACGCAGTCCCACACCTGAGAATACACCAAGTGCAGAGAACAGCTCCGGATGTTTCCCGGCACTCAGTGTAGCCTGCGCAGAGCCAAGAGAAAGTCCTGCTACGGCTCTTCCCCAGCGATTATGAATACAGCGAAATTCCTGTTCTATAAATGGAATGACCGATTCTGTCAGCTCTTTATCAAAATCCCCTGGAAAAAAGACAGGGTCTTCCTCAGGTTCAAAAGCATACCCACTGCACATTACAACAAGCATTTCCCTGCATTTTCCTGCATACAGCAGATTATCCATGATAAACTGCATTCTCCCCTGCCATACCCAGCCAGTCTCATTCTCTCCAACACCATGCTGCAAATACAGCACCGGATAATTCCTGTCTCTGTGTCTGTCATATCCTGGTGGTGTATACACATAGCATTCCTTGATATGCTGATTTACAGCTGAAATATATTTACAGATATGTACCTGTCCATGAGGTACATCCTGTAACTCATAAAAATGCGTATTGGCATCTGCCATATCAAAGGTATTGATAGAATGAAAACAGCCATAATTTACGCCAGCCTTTGGGTTGCATATGGGCACATCATCCACATACCACATGTAATAATGCATAGCATAAGGAAAATCCTGTATCGTTGTTCGGAATCCTCCCTTCCCATCAGGAGTAAGATATACTTTGTCTGCACTGAAGAATCCGCCCATTCCCCCTACTGCTACAGTTGCAGCCTTGGGCGCGTACATATAAAAGGTGACACTGCCGTCCTCATTTACAGTAACACTTGGTTCCTCGTGATGGTATTGTACCTTTACAAATTCTGGGTCTTTGGGATTCATCTCCAATGAGGCATACTGATGCAAAGGGTCAAAAAAATCCGGATGCATGGTATAAGCCTGGTTACGTTTCTCATACATAAGGATAACCTCCTATTATATATTTGTACGTATTATACCCATCCGGATTTCATTATGCTCTTTGTATCTTGCTATCAATTGTGCATGAATTGCTTATTTGTATGCATCTTCTCCTTTTTTCTCAAAATTCCTTCACGAACCACGTATCTTTGCCTTTTTTCTTGGATTCATACATGGCTTCATCTGCTCTGCGGTAGATATCTTCAAATATATTCTTTCTATTATAGTTCATCTTTCTGCGAACCACAGCGCCTCCTATGGAAATAGACGATACCACATCCGCATTCAGCTCTGCTATTTTGTCCTTATATGTACTTCCCATTTTCTCTGCATATTCTCTGACCTGTGCCTGGCTGGTAACGTCTTTTAAAAAGACTCCAAATTCATCCCCGCCAATTCTACAGCACAGATGCTCTCTGGCACAGACCTGTTAGGAATCCTGATTCTGCAAAATTCAGCAAAAAAGCAGGTAAATCCCAGCATGTACACAACAGCAGCACTGCCAAACAGCACACTGCCGGTCTGTGCCTTGGAAGGCTTCACCTGCAGCATCCTGTATACCACGTACATGGCAATCAGCATCGTTACCATCTGCAAGACAATATATATATGAAGAAAGAAGAATACGCCTGATACATCTGTTGAAATATATACAGAACAAGAAAATGAGCCGGGTAGAAGCAATAAAAGAAATACTTCCCTAATGGATAGGTTCCTTTCTTACCGTTATATCTTTTCAATAACGGCAATGCCAGCATAAATCCAAGGAAATATGTCTTTTCATACCAGATCCAGTCATAATGTGAGAAATGATAGACTTGATTCAAGGCTATGCTTATCATCATGAATACAACAAGTCCTACTGTAGTCATACAGAACCACTTTGTCTTATTCTTCCAGCCCTTCTGGAAGTAGAATATACAGATATAAAGAATAGGCAGAACCGGCCACCCGCCAATCACTGCCGATATTCATACTCTTTATGAAAGAATAAATAGAAAGGGACCACGGAAACCAGCCAGAAAAGCACCAATCTGGACACATACCTGCCCAGATTGGAGGTCTTACGATATCCCTGCGCAATAAAAAAACACATGATGGGAATGGTCAGTCTGCCACACACATGCAGTATCTGCGCCTGCCATGTATAGAAATCCATAAATCCCCATGCGATATGATCTATCACCATAGAAATGATCGCTATTATTTTTAGCTGCGTTGCATCGAAGCTTTTCTTCATAGTCTCTCTCTTTATTTACCAGCAAAGGACTTCATTGCCATCCTCTGTTACGAGAACCATGATCTCCCACTGTGCAGAAGGAAGACCATCCTCTGTGTAAACTTCCCAGTCATTGTCGTCATCAATGTAAATATCCGGTTTGCCCATATTGACCATAGGCTCAATAGTAAAGATCATACCCGGAACCAGAAGCATATCCTGTCCACGCTTCGTATTATATCCAACCCATGGGTCCTCATGGAATTCCAGTCCAACACCATGACCGCCAATCTCACGTACTACAGTGTAGCCATTGGCAAAAGCATGATCGTGTACTGCCTGCCCCATATCACCAAGGAATCCCCAGGGCTTTACTTCTTTCAGTCCAAGCTCCACGCATTCCTTCGTTACCTGTACCAGCTTCTTTTTCTCAGGACTCACATCCCCAATACAGAACATTCTGGAAGAATCCGAGAAATATCCATCCAGTATCGTAGAGCAGTCTACATTAATAATATCCCCCGACTGTAGAATCACGTCCTCTGAAGGGAACCCGTGACACACCTGATTGTTTACAGAGGTGCATACACTGTAAGGATATCCTTCATAATCCAAAGGTGCGGGGATTCCTCCCATCTGGGTCGTCATATCGTATACAATCTGATCGATCTCTGCTGTATTCATGCCCTCATGGATATTCTTCTCCAGATAATCCAGTATTGCAATGTTGATCTTGCAGCTCTCCTTGATCTTTTCTATCTGCTGTGGTGTCTTAATGATATTGTGCTTGGGTACAATATGTCCCATTCTCGCATATTGATTGATTTTCTCATCAAATGCCTCATGACACACCTTATACTTCTTTCCACTGCCACACCAGCAGGGATCATTTCTTCCTATTTTACCAAACATTTCTATTACCATGCCTTTCCTTTTCCAGAATTAGTTATATCTAACTGAATTATACACACATTTTCTCCAAATGAAAAGCCTTGCAAACGAAAAGAACGCCAACAATAGTGGAATTATACTCCCACTATCATCAGCATTCTGTTATGGTCACATACGCCCTTATATTAGCCTTTTAACTGCTGAATCAGGCTGACTATTTCCTCAGCCTCCTGCTTTGATACAGTCTCTCCTGCAAAATATCTTTCTACAAACTTGACAAGACTTCCATCACACTTTGTATTCACAAAGTCCTGACATTCAATATGCAGTAATTCTTCCTTCGTATACTTAGCTTCTACGATTCCTCTTCTTCTGATGATTACGCCCTTATCTTCCAGACGGATCAGTAATGTGTTCAGGGTCTGACGCTTCCAGTCCTTACCTACTGTCTTCCAAAAATAATCCATAATCATACCTGTCTTAACAGGACCATTATTCTCCCATAAGAAACTCATAATCTGTTCTTCTGACTCTGATAATCTATAGTTCATACTAGCACCATACCTTTCCAGATTCTTTATTGTGTGTTGTGTATACTTGTAATTATTCAGAACCCCTTCGCAAAACCGCATCTTCGATGCCCTACTTGGATAACAAGTTTAGTTGTTATCTGCTTATTGTGGGTACTTCGCCATATAAATTATTGCAAATATGTTTGCATGGCTCTGATTAATTACTTATATTATACGTTTTCCTGCACATACATGCAAGTCTTTATGTAATATTTTATAATTCCTATGGAGTATATAGGTAAAATCGGAGAGAAGCTGCCTGCCTCTCTCCGTTTTTCCTATGACATACTGTTTACTGTCTTATATTTATAGAGCATTTCTGCATGATTCTGTTCTTCAATCTGGATATCAGCAAGTAATTTACGGACTGATGGTTCACCGCAGACGAACACATCCATATTGTATTCAGAAGAGACCAGCTTCTCTGTACCGATACAGTCTGTTGCGAGGAAGCAGTCATTCTTCTTATCCTCAGACTCCTTCATATCATAGGTGGCCTTAGGACTGTACTGCTTGCCGTCACTATCATTACAGTCACATGGGGGCACAGTTCCATTCAACACCTGTCCAAGAGAATCATAGTGCTTTTGTTCCTCACGATGAATCTGTTCAAAGAGATTTGCAAGTACAGGGTCTTTTGCTTCCTTACTGTAACGCGCATACTTCTCTACGCAGGTCTTCTCCTGTGTCTGAAGATCTTTGATTGCTGCCATTTCTTTTTCACTTAATATCATTGTAGCATCCTCTTTTCTTTTTAGATGAATTACACGATGATATTATGTCCGGTTTAAAAGACTTTATACAAATAACATTCCAATACATCTGACGGCAAATGCTGCGACCCAGGCAATCGCGCACTGCGCAAATACTACAAACACTGCCCATTTCCAGCCAAGCTCACGTTTTACGGACGCAATGGCTGCTACACATGGTGTATACAAAAGGCAGAAAGCCAGAAGACTTGCTGCTGCCAGCGGTGTGATCGCCGCCAGTAAAATATCCGTACTTCCAAAAAGTACATTTAACGTTGCTACCACGCTTTCCTTAGCCATAAAGCCGGTAATCAGTGCGGTAGATACTCTCCAGTCTCCAAAACCAAGCGGCTTAAAGACCGGTTCAATCCAGCCGGCAACTACTGCAAGAATACTATCCCTGGAATCTGTTACCACATTCAGTCTGGTATCAAAGGTCTGTAAGAACCAGATAATAATAGTTGCAAGAAAAATGACCGTAAATGCCCTTTGCAGGAAGTCTTTTGCCTTTTCCCACAGAAGCTGTCCTACATTCTTCGCTCCAGGCATACGGTAATTAGGCAGCTCCATGACAAATGGCACTGCTTCGCCCTTGAATTTCAATTTACGCATTACAATAGCAGACAGAATACCTACAGCGATACCGCCAAAATATAGTGCAATCATAACGAGTGCTCCATGTTCCGGGAAGAATGCTGCTGTGAAAAACAGATATATCGGCAGTTTCGCAGAACAGCTCATGTAAGGAGTGAGCAGAATCGTCATCTTGCGGTCACGCTCCGAAGGCAGCGTCCTGCTTGCCATAACGCCGGGTACTGTACAGCCAAATCCTACCAGCATAGGCACAATGCTTCGTCCTGACAGACCGATCTTACGTAACAGCTTATCCATAACAAATGCCACTCTTGCCATATATCCGCTGTCCTCCAGCATGGACAGGAAAAAGAACAGTGTCACAATAATCGGCAGGAAGCTGAGTACACTTCCCACACCATTAAAAATACCATCTATGATCAGCGATTGCAGGACTTCGTTCACGCCTGCCGCCATCATGCCTTGCTGCACCAGATTAGTAAGCCAGCCAATTCCCATATCCAGCAGATTGGAAAGTGCCGCACCAATCACGTTAAAGGTCAGCCAGAATACCGCTGCCATAATGGCAATGAATACAGGTATCGCTGTATATTTACCCGTCAGTACCTTATCAATTCGTGCACTTCTTGCATGTTCCCTGCTCTCATGGGGTTTAATGACTGTCTGCCTGCATACCTTGCTGATAAAAGCAAATCGCATATCTGCAATGGCTGCCGCGCGGTCAAGACCTCTCTCCTTTTCCATCTGCTGTATAATATGCTCCAGAGTCTCTTTCTCATTCTGATCCAGATGCAGCCTGTCCAGAATCAGCATATCACCTTCTGCCAACTTCGCCGCTGCAAACCTGACAGGTATGTCATTTTCTTTGGCATGGTCTTCAATCAAGTGCATGATACCATGCAGGCATCTATGTACTGCACCACCATGGTCGTCCGCTTCACAGAAGTCCTGTCTTCCCGGTCTTTCCTGATATTTTGCCACATGTAATGCATGGTCTACCAATTCACTGATACCTTCATTCTTTGCAGCTGAGATGGGTACAACAGGGATTCCAAGCAGCTCCTCCAGCTCATTCACACGAATGGAGCCGCCATTCTGACGCACCTCATCCATCATGTTAAGCGCCAGAACCATAGGCACATCCAGCTCCAGAAGCTGCATAGTCAGATACAGATTTCTCTCAATATTGGTAGCATCTACAATATTGATGATTCCCTTTGGATGTTCTTCCAGCACGAACTGTCTGGTCACGATCTCTTCGCTGGAATAGGGTGACATGGAATAAATACCCGGTAAATCTGTAACCAGTGTGTCACTATGCCCTTTGATGGCTCCATCCTTACGGTCTACTGTTACACCTGGGAAATTTCCTACATGCTGGTTAGAACCAGTCAACTGGTTGAACAGTGTCGTCTTCCCACAGTTCTGATTACCTGCCAGGGCAAAAGTCAGCACTTCTCCCTCCGGCAGGGGGTGCTCATCTGCTTTGACATGATATTTACCGCCCTCACCCAATCCCGGATGCTGTACATCCTTCTTCATGTCTTTCTTATGATTGGTCGCATCTATATTATCTGGTTGTCTTGTATTCTCTATCTCTATCTTCTCTGCATCTGCCAGACGAAGCGTCAGTTCGTATCCATGTATCTGTAATTCCACCGGGTCTCCCATAGGTGCATACTTTACCATGGTTACATCTACTCCCGGTATCAGTCCCATATCCAGAAAATGCTGGCGTAATGCGCCTTCTCCACCTACAGTAACCACAGTCGCCATACTGCCGATTGGTAACTCTTTCAGCGTCATGCTGTGTCCTCCTCATATGTCTTGTTGATAAATTTTCTCAAGAACAATCATAGTATATTTCGACAGTATTTTCAATTTATAATGCAAAAAATCCTGGAATTGTATAGAAAAAACAAATTTCAGGATTCTTTACATACTATTTTATTTTACTAAGCTGCTGCCTGACATGCCTTGCACAAGGACAAAAAGTATTCATGCACCGCCGTAGAGTCTGTTACTTCAGGATGGAAGGAAATTCCAAGCTGCCTGCCGTACTGTACTGCTACAATATTACCATCTACTCTGGCTAATATCTCTACTCCATCACCTGCACTCTCAATATAGGGAGCGCGGATGAAAGTCAAGGGAATTTCACCGATATGTGCAACCTCTGCTACAGTCTGGAAGCTTCCAAGCTGTCTGCCATAAGCATTGCGCTTTACCGTGACAGGCAATGTACCAAAGTGAACCGTATCATCCTCTGCAAGCTTACTTGCAAGCAAAATTAACCCTGCGCAAGTACCAAGTACCGGCATTCCCTGCGTAATCTTTTGCTGTAATGGTTCAAATAATCCAAGGTTCCGAAGCAGCTTACCCATGACGGTGCTTTCACCACCTGGGAGAATCAGACCGTCAAACTCCTGCTCCAGGTCACGCTTCTGTCTGATTTCAAAGGCTTCATGCCCCAGTGCTTCTATCATTTTCTCGTGTTCAATAAAAGCACCCTGAACTGCTAAAACTCCAATTTTCATGCTAAATCCCTCTATTCGCCATCAATAACTGAATCTCCTGCTCGTTGATTCCAACCATGGCTTCTCCCAGATCCTCGGAAAGCTCTGCCAGAAGCTTCGCATCCTGATAATTGGTTACTGCCTGTACAATGGCTGCTGCGCGCTTCTTTGGATCTCCTGACTTGAAGATACCGGAGCCTACAAAGACACCTTCTGCACCCAACTGCATCATCAATGCTGCATCTGCCGGTGTTGCTACGCCGCCTGCTGCGAAATTTACAACTGGAAGCCTGCCATGCTCATGTACATATGCTACAAGATCATAAGGAACCTGCAACTCCTTAGCAGCCTGGAACAGCTCATCCTCACGCATGGATGTCAGTCTTGCAATCTCCTGATTCATCTTTCTCATGTGGCGTACTGCCTGCACAACATCACCTGTTCCCGGCTCGCCCTTCGTACGGATCATGGATGCACCTTCATTGATTCTTCTAAGTGCCTCACCCAGGTCCTTCGCGCCACATACGAATGGAACCTTGAATTTGGTCTTGTCAATATGATATACATCATCTGCCGGAGACAGTACTTCACTCTCATCAATATAGTCAATCTCAATGGCTTCCAGAATCTGTGCTTCTGCGAAATGTCCGATACGGCACTTTGCCATAACAGGGATAGATACCGCTTCCTGAATACCCTTGATCATCTTGGGGTCACTCATTCTGGATACGCCACCTGCTGCTCTGATATCTGCCGGGATTCTCTCCAGTGCCATGACTGCACATGCACCTGCTTCCTGCGCAATCCTTGCCTGTTCGGGAGTGGTTACATCCATAATAACTCCACCCTTTAACATCTGTGCCAGTTCTTTATTCAGTTCATATCTATTATTTGCCATATTTATAACCATACCTTTCACTAACCTGTAAACTTTGTGCCACGCACATTGTCCTCTATTCCTATCTGTTTACCTTGCTTAGTATACTAATTGCTATTATAATACGCAAAAACTGACACTTAATAAAGTGTCAGTTTTGTTTATTTTTATATGTACAGTTTTATCTATCTTCTTCTACGCTCTCTACCGCCATTTTCGTAGAATATGCGTTTTGCCTCATACATCTCTGTCTCTGCCTTTTTCACCAGCTCTTCCATCTGATCCAGATTCCTTGGTCTGCCGATGCTGATACCAATAGAAACATAATAGTCACTTGCCTGCAGCTTCTTTGCAATGGCTTCTGACTGTTTCGCTACATTCTCCATGTCTGCATCCAGTACAAATGCCACGAATTCATCACCACCTATACGGTAGCTGTGTGTATCTCCGAAGTAGTTTCTAATTGTCAGGGCAACTTCACGAAGCATTTCATCACCGGCTTCATGTCCCTGTGAATTGTTCAGCTCATGCAATCCATTCACATCACAGTATACACAAGCCAGAGATTCAAACTGCATATTAGGATAATCCAGTAAGTTCTTCTGATAACAGTTTCTGTTGAGAAGTCCGGTCAGGAGATCTACTGTACCCATTTCACGGATAATATTATAGGAACGGATATTATGATACAGCATGGAGAAACTTAACTTTACTGCCTCCAGAATGTGCGTATCCTTGCAATCAGGTCCCATGTTACAGGTTCCAAGTACACCAACAAGTCTGCCGGATACATCATTAACCGGTACTGCCATAAGGCTTGTTACCCCTTTATCTACCAGTAATTCATAGCTTGGTGGAGCTACTACTTTTAATTCCTCAATATTGGGCATGAATATACTGCCGCTTCCATCTTTAAAATAGAAATAATGCATAAAGAAATGTACCCGTTCCTTGGGAACTCTCAGCATCGGCTGTCCCGGATCATCTTTTATCCACTGGTACACTTCCTCCATTCCATTCTCTCCCAGTATCTTAAAGAATACATATTGTGAATCTGTCATCTGACCGATCAATTCCAGTGCAAGTTCAATGTTTTTCTGATTCTGATGTGCTTCAAATAACAGTTCCTGTACTCTTCCTGTAAAGCTCATCAGCTCAATTCTTCTCTGTTTCTCATAATTACGTACTCTTGTATCCCGGAACATCCACATCAGATATACGATAAAGCACAGACATTCAAAGCCAACCAGCAGGAAAAGAAGTGTTCTGACCTCTCCAACATTTCCAAGCACTGCACTCTCCGGTACAGAAATAGCCAGCTCCCAGTTATTGACCTTACATGGCATATAGCAGAAATACAGATTCTCGGAGCTATCTGGCATATCAAATACAGCATACCCTTTTTTGCCCCGCATGAGCTGTCTTGCGAGCTCATCCATACTGCTTCTCTTAATGATACTCTTATTATCAATAAATTTTACATTTCCCAGTTTATTCCCGGAGGTATCAACAATATAATCTCCACTGCTTCTCTCTACAATATAGATATCTGCCCTCACTCCGTAAAGATTTATATTCCATACACTCTGAAGCTCGTCCAAATCTATCACGCCACGCAGGATTCCTGTTACTTCTCCATCTTTTACAATAGGAACCACACTGAGAAGAACGCGCTTATCAGAATCCAGGAGATCTGTACTCACTTCTGTCAGGTAAGCACCTTTTTTGGCTTCTTTGGCAAAATCCATGCTGTCCTCAACACTGATTATAGTCCCATCCTGTAATATCAGCGTATTATCCGGCAGAAGTATCTCCAGCCCTGACACCATACCACACTGTCTGTAATTGCTGACAATATTCATAACAATCTCATCATTGAGATTATCATACCCTGCAAATATTCCTGCCAGACTCTCCAATTGTTCCTTATCATAATTAATCAGTCTTGCAATGTCCTGATTAAGCTGATCTCCTGTCTGAAATAAAGTAGTATAACAATTCTGCTCTTCTGCTATATTAATCCTAAATACCGCAACCAATGTTGCTGCAGCAATCAGAACGATAATCCCCAATGTAAACAACAAATTTTTTCGTTGAAACAGGTTTTCTAATTTTTTCATGCATTTTCCTCTTATGTCATATAATAAAAGTAATTATATCCTATATTGTACCACATTTTTTCTATTTTTAAAGTATATTGTATGACATTTTGATGTGATACTTCATTTTTGCAATGTATTCATTAAAAATTGCATAATTTTAGAGTGTACCAATGCCTGTTTTATCTGCAAAAAGTTTGTATTCTCATCTTTCCTAAAATAAGCCACTTTTTTTATAAAATAATACTACACTTACTTTCCATTTTTTGTTATGCTGTAGATAGATTTAATTCAAAACAAAGGAGACGATTCCATGAAATACCATAATCCTATCATAACCGGATTTCATCCGGATCCCAGCGTATGCAGAGTTGGGAATGACTTCTATCTTGTAAACAGCAGTTTTGAATATTTTCCGGGAATTCCAATATACCATAGCACAGATTTGACACACTGGGAGCAGATCGGACATGTTCTTGACAGAAAAAATCAGCTCAAACTGGTAAGTGGTGCACCCAATTGTCTGGGTATCTATGCTCCCACAATTCGATACCACGAAGGAATATTCTACTGTATCGTTACAAATGTCGGTGGCAGAAGCGGAGGTAATTTCTTCGTATATACCACAGACCCCTACGGCAGATGGTCCAATCCCGTCAAGCTTCCCTTTGCAGGAATTGACCCTTCGCTTTTCTTTGATGAGGATGGCAGAATCTACTATACAGGTACTGACACCGGTATCTATATAACAGAAATTACCTTTGATGTAGTAAGAAATGACACCCCCAAGCGCAATGAGCTTCCTGTATCCATACAGAATGTAAAATGTGGAGAAAAACATTACATATGGAATGGCTCAGGCGGCAATAATCCTGAGGGTCCACATTTATACCGTATTCATGATATGTACTACTTAATGATTGCAGAAGGTGGTACAGAATATTGCCATATGGTAACGATTGCTCGCAGTAAGAATGTATATGGTTCCTATGAAGCATGCCCTCATAATCCGGTTCTCTCCAACAGAAGCACCTGTCTTAATATCAAAGCGGTCGGACATGCTGATCTGGTAGAGGACAGTCAGGGCAGCTGGTGGGCTGTATGCCTGGGTATTCGTCCTCTGGGATATCCGTTCCGTCACAATCTCGGTCGTGAGACAATGCTTGCTCCGGTAAAATGGGAGAATGGCTGGCCCGTTATGGGAGATAACGGCACTGTTACCGAAACCTTTGAGGTCGAAACAGCCCCCGGCAAGAAAACCCGCAAATCAGACTTTTATATCCCCGGCAGCAATATGACAGATACTTTCTGTTCCAATAAACTGCATCCATCCTGGAATACAATTTATACACCGGTAAGTAAGTTCGTTAAACCTACCAAACAGGGACTTTCTCTTTGTGCCTATGATACGACTCTGTCAGATGATAAGCCAAAGGCAATTCTGGTCCGCAGACAGGAGCATTTTCACTTTACAGCTACTGCTACTCTGACTCTGGAAAGTGTAAACGCCGGTTCCGAAGCAGGTATTACAATCTATATGAATAACAGACATCATTATGAAGCGGCACTGTCCACGGTAGGCAATGGTGAATACTTCCTGATCCTCAGACGCCGTATCGGTTCCTTGCAGGCAGTGGAAGCCCGCATTCCTTTTCATTGCAATACAGTGCAGTTCATCCTTACAGGAGATAAGAACCACTATACCTTCTCTTATCTGGATGTGAAGCCGGATGAGAACCCCATGCCCGCATCTGCTGCTTTTCCAGGTGCTGTGGATGCCCCCGTGTTCATAGGAGAAGGAGAGGCACAGTATCTGACAACAGAAGTCGGCGGATGCTTCACCGGCAACTATATAGGTCTTTATGCTTCCAAGGGAGAAGCGCTATTCACCGAATTCTCCTATCAAGGCGGCAGATCATAAACTTTATTCCATTTACTACAAAAGCAGCCCGGAAAATTTACTTTCCAGGCTGCCTTCTCTTTTATTACTATAATATAATAATATTTGCACAATTTAAGTCTGTTGACAATTCATATACCCTTCCACTATTCAATCCTACTACAGTTGGACGTAATACGAATTTGGGATTATTGGCAACAACTCTTGCCTTTTCCCCATTGCTCAGGTCAACGTTGGTTCCTACCGGATAAAGGATCACACTCTCCAGGAAGCTCTGCATAACCTGTAAATCCAGCTCTCCGGTCATCGCCATGATCATTTCCACCGCATTTCTTGGAGTGAATGCCTTCTTATAAGGTCTCTCCGTAACCAGTGCATCATAGATATCTGTAACTGCAATGATCTTGGCAAAAATATGTATCTGTTCTTCTGTAACTCCCATGGGATAACCACTACCGTTGATCTTCTCATGATGCTGCAATACACCCATTTTCACAGCATTGGAGAGTTCCGGCTTGTCTTTCAATATCTCATATCCCAGTAAGGAATGCTTCTTGATCAGTGCAAACTCTTCATCGGTGAGCTTCTGTGCCTTATTCAATACTTCTGTAGGAATTCTGGACTTACCAATATCATGGAGCAGTCCTGATACGCCAATCTGCTGAACCTGTTCGTCATTGAAGCCATACTGTCTGGATACGATCATTGCCATGGTCGCTACATCCACACTATGCTTGAATGTATATTCATCGCTGACCTTGAGGGCGCTGATATCCACTGCGATCGCATCATTATCATCAATTGCCTTCACCAGATCATTGGTTATACTCCTGGTCACATCCATGAAGTTGGAAGACTCCGTATCCTGATACAGGTATTGGATGCCTTCTGCTACACGCTTCTTTACACTCTCTGACAAATGTACCTTTGCCCTGTCTTTTACCTGTCTCTTGTCGATTTTCTGTTGAACCTGTGCAGTAATGACCGGCTGTTCTTCGGAATCCTTGTCCTCAATTACACCGGTGCGGATATATACCCCGGTAATCCCCATCTTTCTCATGGATTCGATCAGATACTCGTCCAGCTGTGTTCCTCTGGCTATCAGTACTCTGTCTGCTCTGTCTGCAATTGTCTGTTCCAGAATCATACCGGGTTTGATTACCCTGGTAGACATATATTTTCTTAAAATCACGTATTTCACCTCAATTACACACACTCTCTCTGATACAAGAGTACCACAGAGAAAAGCAAAAGTCTATCCCAAAAAAGGCACATTGCCTTACAGACAATGTGCCCACTGATTCCTCTTATAAAATCTACAGGAAAATATATTTACATACAAACAATACTGCAAGAATGTACATCAGAGGTGTTACTTTCTTAGCTTTGCCGCAGCATACGTGAATGATCACATAAGAGATAACACCAATCGCAATACCTTCTGAAATGCTGTATGCCAAAGGCATAGCGATCATGCACAGATATGCGGGAATTGCTTCTGCAAGATCGTCAAAATCAATCTTTACTACAGAAGATACCATCAGGAATCCTACAAAGATCAGTGCAGGAGCTGTAGCAAATCCCGGGATTGCTGTGAAAATAGGAGCAAAGAGAATGGCAACCAGGAATAACAGACCTGTTACTACAGAAGCCAGACCTGTTCTTGCACCGGCACCAACACCTGCTGAACTTTCTACGAAAGTGGTTGTTGTAGAAGTACCGAATACTGCACCTGCTGTCGTAGCGATCGCATCTGCAAGAAGTGCCTGCTTGATGTGAGGAAGCTTCTCATCTTTATCCAACATGTCAGCCTTGGTGGATACACCTACCAGAGTACCAATGGTATCAAAAATATCTACAAAGAGAAAAGATAACAAAACGACAACGAAGTTCGCAATGCTTACACCTTTGAAATCTACCTTAAAGCACTGTCCAAAGGTCTTGCCAATTGCAGTAAAATCTGTAAGGGCGAAAGTAGGATATAAGGAATAGAATCCATTCTCTACATCTACTGTATAGATATTGGTTGCCTGACAGATCATGCCAAGAATCCAGGTAATCAGAATGCCAAGAAGGATAGAGCCCTTTACGTTCTTCACATACAGAATTGCCGTGATCATCAAGCCGATCAATGCCAGAAGTGCACAGATTCCCAATGTATGGAAGTTACCTCTGAAATTTACATACGTCAGAAGTGTGGAATCACTGTTCACAATAATATGTGCTCCCTGCAAACCTACGAAAGCAATAAAGATACCGATTCCTGCGCTGACACCTTTCTTCAATGTACTGGGAATCGCATTAAAAATCGCCTCACGTACATTGGTCAGTGAAAGTGCAATAAAGACAATACCTTCTGCAAATACTGCCATCAGCGCTACTCTCCAGTCATATCCCATGGCTCCACATACTGTATATGCAAAATATGCATTCAGTCCCATACCAGGTGCCAGTGCGAATGGATAATTCGCCATCAGTGCCATTGCAAGAGTACCAACAAAAGATGCCAGACAGGTAGCGATCAGAACTGCTGTCGCATCCATTCCCGCTGCGGAGAGCAGATTAGGATTTACCGCCAGAATATACGCCATTGTCATGAATGTCGTAATACCGCCAATTACCTCTGTCTTTACAGTGGTGTTGTTTTCCTTGAGCTTAAATAATTTCTCAATCATGTTAAGTCCCCCATTTAAAAATATTTAATATCACTGAACATTGTTCAGAGTATTTTTGTATTTTACACGATAGATTCTGTAGAGAGATTCCTGAATCCTCTCTTCTGTAATCGTTCCGGCTGACACTGCATCCAGCACACCCTGATATGCCTTACTGAAATCTGCAGGACACAACAGAATATCCGCACCTGCCACAATAGCAGCCACTGCCGCATCGCCATCTGAATACCTGGCAGTAATTGCGCTGTCTCCTAACATATCTGTCATAACGATTCCATTATATCCAAGTGTTCCTCTGAGCACATCTGTAATCATTGTCCCAGATAAGGAACAAGGTGTGTCATCCCCTGTTATCTCCGGTGCAGATACGTTAGACACCATAATACAGTCTGCTCCATTCTGAATTGCAGACTGGAAGGTCAGGAAATCACTGTTCTTCATCTCTTCCAGTGATTTGGACACTTTACCATCTGTTACAGCACCTTCTCCTGGAAAAGTCAGCAGTACTGCGCTGACTTCACGCTCCTGTAAGGACTGCACGGCTGCATTTACCAATGGTGCTGCTGTCGCTCCATCACTGCCAAAGGTTCTTCCCTGTAAGCTGCTGTTGCCCTGTTCGGATACGATATCTGCCACTGGTGCCAGATCCATGTTGATTCCAAAGGCTGCAAGTTTGGTTGCAATCGCACCATAAGCCTCTCTTACACTGTCTGTATCTGTCAGCTCAGATGCTTTCGCTGTTGATTCTATACCAAAACCGATATTGCCTCCACATTCTGCGCGTACCGCCAGAAAAAGAGGATATTTTGAGTAGCTTCTGGTATTGGTCATCATCTCCAGAAACTGATTATCCGACTGATAATTTGCAGAGGAATAGAGCAATCCTCCCACCGGATTCTCTGTCAATGCATTCTTCGTACCTTCGCCTGCCTGAACTGCCTTACCGACACCGGTAATAGACTCAGGAGTGACCACGAACATACCGGCAACCTTCTCTTCCAGTGTCATATCCTGTAAAAGTGCATCTACCAGCTCGTCCAGCGGATTATCCTCAGGCTCTGCCTCCTGTGTAACATCCTCTGCTGTACTGGATTCAATTACAGCTGTCTCATGCTCCACATTCGTCTCTGCTTCCTGCAAAGCCTCTGCTACTTTATCATTATACTGATTCATATGCTGAATCAGCGCTTTTATCCCGATTACCGCGCCTGCTGTCAGTGCACCTACTACAATAACCAGAGTCAGATATGCTGCGATCTGGCTTCTGATACGTCTTCTTCTTCTTTTCTCACGACTTGTTAATTCTTTTTTATCCATACTATTCCTTTATTTCACCTATGCATTACTATTCAATCATACTTTGGTACTATTTATATAGCTTATTATTTTCAGTATAACATATTATGGCATAAAATTGTGTATATTTCATGTATTTTTGTGCCGATTACCTTATCATTATTTTCCAGCGCCAAAAAAGGAGGCTGTTACGCCTCCCTTTTCCTGTCAGGTATAATACAGATTAGATCAAAGGATACTTATCTGTTAATTTCTGTACGATAGTTCTGGCTGCCGGAATACCTGCTTCCTGCTCCTTGATCACAGTCGCGATAGCTTCTGCGATCAGATCCATATCATCTTCCTTCATGCCTCGGCTTGTAACTGCCGGAGTTCCCAGTCTGACACCGGATGTAACGAATGGAGACTTGGGATCATTAGGAATGGTATTCTTATTGCAGGTAATATGTGCTTCATCAAGCATCTTCTCTACAGCCTTACCTGTCAGATCATAAGTAGTCAGATCCACAAGCATCAGATGATTATCTGTACCGCCTGATACGATCTTGATGCCTCTGTCAATCAAGCCCTTGCACAGAGCCTGTGCATTATTGATGATCTGCTGCTGATATACCTTGAAGTCATCAGAAAGAGCTTCCTTGAAGCATACTGCCTTACCAGCGATCACATGCATCAACGGACCACCCTGAATACCGGGGAAAATTGCTTTATTGAAGTTATACTTCTCAGCAGCTTCCTTATTTGCAAGGATCATGCCGCCTCTTGGTCCTCTCAGTGTCTTATGCGTTGTTGTGGTAACAACATCTGCATAAGGGATTGGGCTTGGATGAAGACCTGCGGCTACCAGACCTGCAATATGCGCCATGTCTACCATCAATACAGCACCTACTTCATCCGCTACTTCTCTGAATTTCTTAAAATCAATGGTCCTTGCATAAGCGCTGGCGCCTGCAATGATCATCTTAGGCTTACATTCCAGAGCCAGTTCTCTCATTCTGTCGTAATCCAGGAAACCATTATCATCTACACCATAAGGTACTACCTTAAAATATTTACCGGATATATTCACTGGTGAACCATGTGTCAGATGTCCGCCGTGATCCAGATTCATGCCCATAATGGTATCACCGGGATTCAACACTGCAAACTGCACTGCCAGATTAGCCTGTGCACCGGAATGAGGCTGTACATTTGCGTAATCACAGCCAAAGAGCTCTTTTGCACGCTCAATAGCAAGGTTCTCTACAACATCTACACACTCACAGCCGCCATAATATCTCTTTCCAGGATATCCTTCTGCATATTTATTTGTCAAAGGGCTTCCCATTGCTGCCATAACAGCCTTGCTTACCCAGTTCTCAGAAGCAATCAATTCAATATGACTATTCTGTCTTTCCTGTTCTGCAACGATCGCATCCGCAATTTCCGGGTCTACCTTTTTCACTTCATCCAATGAATACATGCCTATTCCTCCACTCTTATCTTCTGGTTCAATATACCATATTGCAGATAGTGTCTGTTTTGTGCGTTCTGCAAGTCATCACTTCATAGCAATACAGTATTAAACTTTAAACTAGATTATAATAAGAAATACGTACTTTGACAAGTCTTTTTAATTAAAATGGAAAATACGCTGGCAGATTTTGTATCCATCTACAGATATCTTCCTTCCGCCTTTGCCCGGAAGATTCATGGCATTGCCAAGAAGACCATAACGAAGTCTTGCCCAGAGCCATTTATCTTTGTCTTTAATATATGCCCAGAGTTCCTTCTTCTTCTCCAGATTCTCTTCCAGCTCAGACCGAATCAGCAATACGGAAGAGATTGTAGTAATAATATCAAGGTAGTTGCGCATATATCTCTTTACCTTCACATTGGCATGAATCCTGGGCATCTCCTCTACATAGTAATCTACCATCAGCTTGTTTACCTTAATCTGCTGGTCGATACGTCCTATCATGACCTTCTCATTTACAGACTGGTCTGCTCTTCCTATATAATAACGATAGAAATTCACATCCAGATAATACATAGTCTTCACATATGGCAGTGGATTGAATACAAAGATGTTATCCACATAAAAGGTATGCTCAGGCAGTTGTAATCCACATTCTCTGAGCAGATTGGTACGATAGATAACAGAGTGCATCAGAATATACTGCCCCACTCTGAAATGCTTCACATCTTTCCAGGTAAATATCTGATCCTTGGGCAGTGCATGGTGATATTTCATCACCTTCTTGCGCTCTTCTCCCTCTTTCTCATATACAAAATTGCTGATCAGCATATCCAGGGATTTACCATCTCTGATGATTTCCCTGAGTACGCTCAGTATCTGCATATAGGCGCTCTGATTTACCCAGTCATCACTGTCCACGACCTTGTAGAAAAGTCCTGCTGCATTCTGGATTCCCGCATTTACGGCAGAGCCATGACCGCCATTTTCTTTGTTGATGACTTTGACCATGCTTGGGAACCGTTCTCTGTATTCCTCTGCAATATCCTTCGTATTATCTGTAGAACCATCATTCACTATCAGGATCTCCACATCTTCGCCCCCCGGCAGAAGCGAATCTATACAACGTCTCATATATGCTGCTGAATTGTAGCAGGGGATTGCAATTGATAATAATTTCATATCAGGTCTCCTTTCACCTTCTCACTGCCCTGTCTGATCTGCAGATATTTAGTATATGCCGCATATGCAGATGGAATGGCATAACGAGCCTCTGCCTCTTCCCTGTCTACAAAGATCAGACCATTGTCCTGACTGGTACGCTCCAGTTCATCCACTCTCACAGCGTAACCTGTCATATGCCATTCTTTATGTGTAAATATATGCTTACTGTCTTCCAGTCTCTGTATTCGCAGGGCATGCAGCCCCAGAGTCCCTAGGTATTCCAGCACAGAATCTTCATTCTGTGTTCCTTCTATCCATGGGAACTCATACATACCTGCAAGCAGTCCCTTGTCAGGGCGCTTCTGCAAGGCTGCTTTCTGTGCATCCTGCAATACCAGAATTGTCTTGTACTCAATGGTGCGTGCCTTCTTGGGTGACTTCTTTGGATACTCCGTCATACAACGGTTCTGATATGCCCTGCAAAAGTCATTCCACGGACACTCACTGCACTTTGGCTCTCCATTTGGAATACAGACCATAGCGCCAAGCTCCATCAGTGCCTGATTAAAAGCACCGCATCGCCCCTTTGGCATAATTGCAGTAAGATCCTGTTCCACACTCTTACGTACCTTCGCCTGCATGATATCACGATCATCCATGCGGACTCTGGATATGACTCTTAATACATTGCCGTCTACTGCCGGTACAGGCTTGCCATAGGCAATGGATGCCACAGCTCCCGCAGTATAGCTGCCGATTCCCGCAAGGGAACACAGCTGCTCGTAATCATCAGGAATCACACCATGATACTGTTCCATGATCTGTCCTGCTGCCTTACCCATATTACGGACACGATTATAGTATCCAAGCCCTTCCCATAGCTTCAGAAGCGTTTCTTCCGGCGCTGCTGCCAGTGCTTCTACTGTGGGCAGCGCATTCATAAACCTCTCATAATAGGGCTTTACCGCCTCTACTCTGGTCTGTTGGAGCATAATCTCCGATACCCACACACGATATGCTGTCGGTTCTTCTCTCCACGGCAGTATTCTTGCATGGGAACCGAACCATGTAAGTAACGGTTCTACAATCTGTTCCAGCTCAAATGAGTCCATATTTATTACCTTTCTGTCTTTCTATCTCAGTCGATTGCATTCAAAGCGTTCCATAGTCAACAGACAGTTCAGCACCTCCTGATAACGCTGTTCAATATCGCCGTCTTTTACTTCAATATCCAGGCTGACCGCCATGGTATCAATCATGGAATCTGTAATTGTAGCATGAAGATTATTTAGAATCTCCAGCTTTTTCTCATAGGAATCTGCTTCCAGAAAAGCCAAAAGTCCTGCATCAAGCTGAAATTCTTCCTGCTTCTTTTCTTCATATACGGATGTGCTTTCTTTCTTCTCCGGTTCCGCCGGTGTATTGTATACACTGCTTGCATGAATCACTGCCGGCGGTTTGCCCTGATAGATCTCCACACCCTTCTTGAATCGGCGAAGACCATCCTCAATGACAGAATGTGCACATGCAATATTCAGTCTTACGAAGCTGCCGCCATTTCCTCTGTACTGATATCCCCCTGTCAGGAAAAGCCCGGTATTCTTTCGGATGGAATCAGCGAACTCCTGCGAATCAGAGGTAACTGCAGAGCAGTCCAGCCATAACAGATACGTTGCATCCTCTGATACTACCTGAATCTGTGGCAGTTCTTTTGCAAAGTATTCTTTTACAATTGTCTTGCCCTGATTGATATATTCTCTAAGCTGATCCAGCCATTCCCCACCCTGGGTAAAAGCTGCGATTGCCGCAGTTACGGCAAATACATTAGGCTCTGCTACTTCATCTGTGTTGATGGCTCTCCATACCTTATGACGCAGATATGGATTGGGTACTACGATAGCTGCTGTCTGGATTCCCGCCATATTGAAAGTCTTGGTCGGTGCAATACAGGTGATGGAATTGTCACGGCAAGTCTCATTCACAGATGCAAAAGGCGTATATTCAAAGCCCGGCATTGTCAGGTCACAGTGAATCTCATCTGAGAGTACAAGCACATGATGCTTTGCGCACAGTTCTCCGATATGCGCCAGAGTCTCTTTATCCCATATCTTACCTACCGGATTGTGAGGATTGCACAGAATCATGAGAGAAGTCTGCGGATTGGCAAGCTTCTTCTCCAGATCTGCATAATCAATATGATATTTATGATTTTCATATACAAGTGGGCATTCCAGTACATTACGTCCGTTATTCAGAATAGAATTATAGAACGTATTGTATACAGGCGTCATGACCAGCACATTTTCTCCCGGTGTAGTCAGCTTACGTACCGTGCTGGAGATTGCAGGGATAACACCTGTACAGAACATGATCCAGTCATTCTCTATCTGTATGTGATGTCTGTCTCTCCACCAGTTAATATAAGCGTCGTTCCATTCCTTAGGAATATATGTATAGCCATATACTCCGTGTTCCAGCCTCTTTCTCATGGCGTCCATAATCTGAGGTGCAGTCTGGAAGTCCATATCAGCCACCCACATGGGCAGTTCACCAGGCTCTACCTCCCATTTGATAGAATAAGTGCCTCTTCTGTCTACAACACGGTCAAAATCATACTTCATGTATATTTCCTCCTGTTACGAACTTATGTGTCTCCCTGCCGATCCCGTTAGTGCATGTAATAACAGTCTTGGCAGGATCTACTCTATCCTTCTCCATGATCAGTTCATCTATATGGTCAGCCACGATTGTACCCGATGCCGGATTAAATACACTGTCAATAGAGCCTGTGATCTGTGCATCTACAGAAGCATATTCAAAAGCCAGCGTCGTATTGATAAGCTTACAATTCTTCATCACCAGATTATCAATGTAGCACATACCCTGCAGACTTTCAATCGTACAGTTGATCAATGTCAGGTTCTTTGCATTCCATCCCAGGTATTCTCCTGAAATAAAGGAATCATATACTGTTACATTTTCACTGTTCCAGAATGCATCCTTGGACAACATTCTTGCATTGTGCACTTCCACATTTTTCACACCATCGAAGCTGTAATTACCATCCAGTTCAAAGTCACAGATAACCATATCACTACAGTTCATGGCGAAATAATCGCCTCTTGCCATGACCTGCTCCATTGTGACATTCTGACAGTTCCATAAAGTCTCTGATGCATACGGGAAGGATACCTTGTTAAGCTTCACCCCATTGCATCTTCTGAAATTCTTAGGAGCTTCCACAATCGTATTCTCCATACTGATATTGTCTGTATACCAGATACCTGCTCTTGCCATATCAAAGAGTGTACTGTCTTTTATCGTAATATTCGTACTGTACCACAGCGGATATTTCCATCTGAACAGACACTGTACCAGGTCAATATCTGAGCTTTCTTTCAGTGGTGACTCCCCATCTGCAAATACGGACTCACTGATCTTCATATCTTTTGCGTGAAAAAGGGCACGCTCCCCTGTAAAATAACCTCTTGTAATTTCTTCCATTTTAAACACCTTTATTCTTTCTTCCTAAGTTATAGAATCTTCTGGATACTCTGCTTGATCTTACTGTTCAGATAAGCGTACTGCACAATCTCTTCATCTGTAAGGTCTGCATATCTTGCCTGTTCATAATCATTCTCCGCCACTGACAGACTCCTCAGTATGGAATCTGCTGCCGGAAGCAGGGTAATCTCAAGTTTTCTTACTGTTTTTCCACGTCTGGATGTCTTCTTTGCACTATCCTGCTGTGCTGCCTGTATCTCCGTCTGTATGGGAACTTTAAGCTCCTCTATCTTCACAATTCCTTTGGATATCAGGCGCTGCAGGGATGCAGACAATGTATTCTTGGTCATATTGGTATAGTCCATCAGTTCCTTACGGCTGCTGATTCTGTGTGGCTGGCTCAGATACATGACCAGTCTGATATCCTGTAACTGCAAGTCGTTCTTTAACGCAATCGGCTCAAGATATCTGTCAAGCAGCTTCCTGTCACGATATTCATCCATAAGAATACCATCGCCTTCCACATCAATGCTGCACGCACTGGTTCTTTCATCTCCAAGCTTCTTTGTGCCCGGCAGAACCAGAGATGCCATTCCATCACTGGCAGCATCCAATAGAAATTTGTATACCTGTAACCGGTTCTTCTCATAATCTTCCTCTGTCAGAATAGACTTATAGAAATTATGATAATAGGCAAAGACCATCTTCTTCATATTAATGGTCTTGGTCAGACTCAGTCCCTGACTGGCAAGGGAACCCTTGGTCTTTACATAATAGTAAATGGGAACCCCCAGCGCATAGAAGCTGGATGCGTGACGGATATATTCCAGATTGAACATAAAGTCCTCACACCAGCTGATGCTGCTGTCCATACGAAGATGATACTGCTCTATGATCTCTCTGCGAAAGAACTTGTTCCACAGCACACCATAATAGAAGTCTGCCGGATTCTCCATCATATGCGCAGCATAATCTTCTCTTGTCATGACTGCATCATCATCAATATCTCCCTTGTGGGATACTCTCTGCCCTACTACTCTGTAGAAATCAGAAATGACCATATCACAATGATGGTCTTCTGCTGCCCTGAAGAAAAGATTCGTAGCATCTGTTGTAATCCAGTCATCACTGTCAAGGAACTGGATATATTTTCCTTTTGCCAGATCCAGTGCCATGTTTCTGCTGTCAGATACTCCCGAATTGTCCTTATGAATGACTCTGATACGCTTATCCTGTGCTGCGTAGGAATCACAGATCTGACCGGAATCGTCTTTACTGCCGTCATTGACCAGCAGTAATTCAAAATCCTGAAATTCCTGATTGATAATGCTTTCAATGCAGTGTGCTATTGTCTTCTGCGCATTATAAACAGGAACAATTATACTTACTGAAGGGTTCATGCCTTCCTCCCTATTGTAGATGTTCTCCTTAATTTCACAATGATATGCATACTTGCACTACATCAGTTTCATTTTCATGCTTTCCTGATCCTGTGCAAACTGCAATACCTGATCCTTGCTGATGCTGTGCTGTGCATACAACTGCAACAGAGCATCATCCATGGTGATCATGCCAGCCTTACGGTTGGTCTGCATCACACTGGTAAGCTGATGTGTCTTACCTTCACGTATCAGGTTACGGACAGCCGGATTGGTATGTAATACTTCAAATGCTGCCACACGGCCGTGCCCGTCTGCTGTAGGAATAAGCTGCTGGGAAATTACCGCTTCCAGTACATTGGCAAGCTGTACTCTGATCTGCTGCTGTTGATGAGGTGGAAAAACATCAATGACACGGTCTACCGTGCTGGCTGCTCCAATTGTATGAAGCGTAGACAGTACAAGATGTCCGGTCTCTGCTGCCGTAATCGCAACGCTGATCGTTTCAAAATCACGCATTTCTCCTACAAGAATGACATCCGGATCTTCACGCAAGGCTGCCCTGAGTGCATGTGCATAGCTCAGAGAATCCAGACCGATCTCTCTTTGGTTGACAATAGACCTGTTATGGCTGTGCAGGTACTCAATCGGGTCCTCCAGTGTAATCACATGTGCTTCTCTGTTGTTATTGATCTTGTCAATCAGGGAAGCCAGCGTTGTAGACTTACCACTTCCCGTAGGACCTGTGACCAGCACCAGTCCTCTCTTCTTCTGATACAGATCTATGACAGACTGCGGCACTCCCAATGATTCTGCGGATGGAACTTTCGTATCCACCAGTCTGAATGCCATGGCTATGGAACCACGCTGCTTATATATATTAACACGGTATCGTCCCTGCCCTGCTATGGCAAAAGACATATCGCATTCTCCATTTTCTCCAAATCTCTGCTGTTGCTTCTCGTTCATTACCTGAGCTGCGATCTCCAGCGTATCAGCAGGCATCAGTCTGTCTCCTTCCATTGTGAGCAAATCTCCGTTCACTCTCATCTTAGGGGGAATACCTACTGTAATATGTACATCAGAGGCTCCTGCTTCTTTGGCTCTTGCCAAAATCTCTTCTACTGTCATTGGCATGATTTCTGCTCTCCTCTACTTTGATTTACTATCTGTTATTTTAACACTGATTTCCCTATCAAGCAATCTGATTAATTTAAGGTCGTTTCAGAACCCTATGTACAATTTATGCAATTGTTAAATCAGCTGATACAATTGCGTGTTGCGTAACATATTCTTAACATTTTCCACTTGTTATTTTGGCTCTCTTATACTACTATTAAATGCATAGCAGTCATGCTAAAAACACAACCTATATTGATTTTACATAAGGGAGACCACTATATGAGGGAGAGCTTTGAATACGAAGGTACGACCACCGGAGAATACCGCTGCGGTCTGTACGCTACTTATGCAGGCAAAGACTACGAAGCTGTTTACCTGGGATATGGCAGATTTATTCTGTATTCCACAATTGCGGATGAGAACTTTACTTTTCCGACTGATGATGGCAGATATCTGTTACAGACAGATATGCGCGATCCACTGCTGACAAGAGCCAGCGAGATACGTATGGTAGGAATTGTAAAGGATTGTTTTGAAAATGTTATGATACGTAACATTTTTGAAGAGGGTGTAGTGATTTCCACCTATAACCCGAGACTGGCTTTCCAGTTAGGACTGGAACCGGTGAAAGAATTGGGATTTACGGGTCTGGTGGACAGGAAGCTTCTGACAGGGATCTATGAAGAAAAGGACTACCTGTGGAACCCAGCCCTTGGCATCTACACAACACTGTGTCAGGCAACAAACAAGAAAGACGATAAAGCCTGGTTGATTGACCGGGATCGTTTTACACAGTTCTACGTGATCAAACACAAAAAAGAAGCATAATAACCCCCTTACTACAACCTGTTATATATCAGCTGTAGTAAGGGGATTTCTTATTCTTCTATTCTCTTATTCTCCGATAGAAGCCTTTGGCAGATTCCATCTGTAATATGCCGCCAGGAAACGAATCACTACTACAATAATCATACCTGTTATCATGGCATTCTTCATTCCCATATATTCCCAGCCACAGGCACATATGACTGCTCCTGCCAGGGATGCACAGGCATAAATATGTTTTACGAAAATATATGGCATATTTCCAGCCATCATATCCCTTACCACACCACCGCCTACACCGGTAATCACACCTACAAAAATCAGCAGGAACTGACCGCTCTCAGGTACAGCCTGATGCGCGGTACTAATTCCTACTACTGTAAAAATCCCTAATCCCAGTGTATCCATGACAAGAAGCAGTATATCCCACAAATGAGGACTCATGCTGTTCTTTCTTCTTCCTGCCAGATAGAATACGATAATTGCCGTTACAATAGATATCACTGCATAGACCGGGTCCTGGAAAGTCTGTGGTGGTGTATTTCCGATTAACATATCACGGATAATTCCACCACCTACTGCCGTGGTCAGCCCTAATATGGCTACCCCGAATATATCCATCTTCTTTTCCATGCCGGTTATGGCTCCTGACACTGCAAAAGCCACCGTTCCGATCAATTCCATTATAAATACAAAATTTTCCATACAATTACTTACTGCGCAAGCAACATCATAATCTTATTGCTTCTGGCAATGAACTTCGTCATGGCATCCGGCTGTAAAGGAGCCTGCTGTAACAGTGCCAGATCGTAGAGCTGTTCACAAATCAGTCCGACATTCTCACCGTCCTGATGCTCCAGAACATATTCTACCAGCTTGTTATTGGCATTCAGTATCAGCGTCTCGCCTTCCTTGTTCATGCCCATATCCATGCCGTTCATTGCATACATCTTCATCATATCCTGCATTCTGCGGGCTTCCTCAGATACAGTGATCATGGATGAGATATCCTTATTCTTCAGCTTCTCAACCTTAACAGTAATATTGTCTTTCTTGATTGCCTTCTTGAACAGTGCGGAGATTTCTTCGCTCTTCTTAGCCAGTTCTTCTTCTACTTTCTTGGAATTCTTGGTCTTGAAGGTCTCTGTCAGGTCAGCATCAATTCTTGCGAACTTAATACCCTGATTCTTAGCTTCCAGCTGTGATACAAATGGCTGGTCGATTCTGTCAGGAAGAACGACTGCATCCATCTTGGCTTTTTTAAACATATTCACATACTGGCTCTGCTGTACCAGGTCTGTTACATAGTAAATAATCTTCTCCTTGGTCTCGCTGTCCTCAGTAGGAATATCTACCTGTTCGTCATCCTTATTCTCATCAACAACTTCTGCCTCTACCTTCTCACCGGTCTCGGCATCTGTAGCCTGATCCTTATTCTCTTCCTCATCCGAATCTACCTTCTTCACTTCAAGACACTCAGGCAGAGTCATGTACTCGCCATCCAGGTTCTTGAACAGGATATAGTCTGTCATCTTCTCACAGAACTTATCATCCTTTAAGCAGCCGAATTTGATGAATGGGCTGATATCATCCCAGTATTTCTCATAATTCTCTTTATCTGTCTTGCACATACCGGAGAGCTTGTCAGCTACCTTCTTGGTAATGTACTCACGGATCTTATTTACAAAGCCATCATTCTGCAGTGCACTTCTGGATACGTTCAGTGGCAGGTCAGGACAGTCAATAACGCCCTTTAACAGCAACAGGAATTCAGGAATGACTTCCTTGATGTTATCTGCGATAAATACCTGGTTGTTGTATAACTTAATCGTACCTTCGATAGATTCATATTCCATGTTGATCTTAGGGAAGTACAGAATACCCTTCATATTGAAAGGATAATCCATATTCAGATGAATCCAGAACAGAGGCTCCTTATAGTCTTTAAATACCTTACGGTAGAAGTCAACATACTCTTCCTTGGTGCATTCATTCGGATGCTTGGTCCAGAGAGGATGTGTATCATTTAAGGCAACCGGTCTCTTCTTGATCTTGAGCTTGGTTACTTTCTCAGTAGAGCCTTCTTCCTTACCAGGCTTATCTTCTTCTACTGTCTCTACAACAACATCGTCATCCTTCTTGTCTTCAGGATTGATTGTCTCAAATTCCTCAGGCGCATTAGCCTTCTCCAGATAAATAGGATATGGCATGAAAGAGCAATACTTCTGGATAACTTCCCTAGCCTTGTATTCGTTGCAGAACTCCAGACAGTCTTCGTTCAGGAACAGAGTAATCTCAGTACCTACTACTGTTCTGTCTCCTTCCTTCATATCGAACTCTGTACCGCCGTCACATTCCCAGTGTACAGGTGCTGCACCTTCTTTATAGGAAAGTGTATCGATGTGTACTGCGTCAGCTACCATAAATGCAGAATAGAAACCTAAACCGAAATGACCGATGATCTGATCGTCATTTGCCTTGTCCTTATATTTCTCGATAAAATCTGTTGCGCCGGAGAAAGCAATCTGGTTAATGTATTCTTCTACTTCCTCTGCGGTCATGCCAAGACCTGTATCAATGAATTTCAGAGTCTTCTTCTCAGGGTCAATAATGACATGGATGTCATTTTTTGTATTTTCAGGGAATGTGTATTCACCCATCATTTCCAGTTTCTTTAACTTGGTAATGGCATCACATCCATTGGATATTAACTCTCTGTAGAATATATCGTGGTCTGAATATAACCACTTCTTAATAATCGGAAAAATATTGTCACTGTTGATTGATAAACTGCCATGCTTCTCAGCCATGTAAAATCACGTCCCTTTCCAAAAGTTTTTCTTAATTATGATATAGTGTAATCCCTCTAAAATTAAAAGTCAAGATAAAATCAGCACTCAAACCAATTGAGTGCTAATAATTAATAAATGGTTTATACTTTCTTTAGAAATAGCTCTTGTATACCTCAAAAAAGGTATGCGTAGTGACCTCTTTATCCTCTGGGAATCCTACCTGCGCCCACAATTTCGTATTCATATTTCTGGTAAGTCCTTCCACAAAAGCCGAATACTGTTCTTCAAATACTTCCTTACGGCGCTGTTCCACTATCTTCACCTTGTTACGGTCTGTCTCATCCCTGTTAAAGGTACTGATACATTTGATAATATGATATCCATAGACTGTCTCCACCACGTCACTGATCTCATCTGTTCCCAGATTGAATGCAGCCTCTTCAAAGGTATCATCATAGGTGCCTTTTCCAAAGGAATACGTGGAATTCTCATCTTCATTATACTCTGCTATCAATGATGAAAAATCCTCTCCAGCCCTGGCGCGGCTGCATGCCTCCTGCGCCCTCTGGTAAGCCTCCTGTTTCGCCTGTGTACTGTAAGGAACTCTCTCACCATTCTCATTAAGGGAATAGGTCTTGATCAGAATATCCTGCACAGTGATAGTCCTTGCCTCATCATCACTGATCTCCGGGTTGATGTCGGCAATCAGGTATTCATAGACCTTGCCAGCCAGGGCATATTCTTCATACATCTGCTGTATCAGCTCCTGATCGACTCCAAGTACTTCTACCTCTCCTGAAGACAACGATTCATAATACTGTGCTGCTGCCCGTGCCGTCTTATCCAGTTCTTCTCCATCCAGCGCAATTTCTTTCTGCTGTGCCAGAAGATTCATTGCCTTGATCTTCGCCACTCTTGCCAGCACTGTCTCTTTTATATTATCTTCCAGTGTCTCCCCTTCATAGGAAGCTTCCCATATTCTGTCGCCATATACGGATTCATACTGGTTCTTCATATTGGTCAGATACACCATGATCTCCGGGAGAGTGCAGGATAGCCTGTCAATCCGAAAGACCTCATCCTGTCCAAAGCCTGTCGTCAGAACGATTTTAGTTGCATCTGCCTGCTCTTTCTTATCTTTACATCCACTGACTGACAGTACACACGCCGCCAGCAGTATTGCTATCATCCATCTGCTTTTATTTATCTTCATATCCTACCTTACCCTTTTAGATTTTCTATTTCTGATATTACACGGATACCTCTTCTAATGCAATATATTATCTCATATATTGTTGTAATCATTGTTTTAAATATTGCGAAAATTGTGTAGAATTTTCACTTTATTTCTGCTATAATAGATATCAAACAGATTACATAATCTGTTGATTTTTTGTAAAGCATTACATCAAGTGTGGGGGAGAATTCCATGGTATTCAGCAGTCTGACTTTTCTTTTTGCGTTTTTACCGATTTTTCTGATTCTATATTATTGTTCACCTGCTAAATATCGTAATGGGCTGCTTTTTACAGGCAGTCTGGTGTTTTATGGAATCGGCGAACCACTCTATCTGTGTCTTATCATCTGCTCCGTTCTGGTCAATCTCGGTATCGGACTTCTTATAGACAGGTCAGGGCGCCTATCCGGCAAAAGGCTGTGGCTCATAACAGGTCTTCTCTATAACTTCGGATTACTGTTTTTCTTTAAATATACGAATTTCTTTCTGGAAAATATCAACGGTGTGCTGAGATTATGCCACAGCAGTACGCAGTTGAAGCTGTTGGAGCTGACACTGCCTCTTGGCATCAGTTTCTATACTTTCCAGATTGTATCCTATATCGTAGATGTCTATCGCGGCAAAGTGGAGGCTGACCATTCTGTTATCTCCCTGGGCGCGTACTTATGTATGTTTCCCCAGTTGATTGCAGGTCCGATTGTGGTCTATTCTGATGTTCGCAGGGAACTGCATAAACGAACGATTACGATTCATAATCTGGACGATGGCTTAAAGACCTTCATCCTTGGGCTTGGTTTCAAGGTATTACTGGCTAACCGTGTCGGTACTCTCTGGAACGAAGTGTGTACCATTGGTTTTGAAAGTATCTCTACTCCGCTGGCGTGGCTTGGCTCTCTTGCCTACTCCATGCAGCTGTACTTTGATTTCTGTGGCTACTCTCTTATGGCTATCGGACTTGGTAAAATGCTTGGTTTCACAATACCTGAGAACTTCCATCATCCTTATCTGTCCAAAAGCGTTACCGATTTCTGGAGACGCTGGCACATTACCCTTGGCGCCTGGTTCCGTGAATATGTCTATATCCCCCTGGGAGGCAACCGCAAGGGGCGCATCCGTACTGTAGTTAATCTGGGAATCGTATGGCTTTTGACCGGATTCTGGCATGGAGCAGCATGGAATTTCATTTTATGGGGTGCATTCATCTTTCTATTGGAGATTCTGGAGAAAAATCTGCTGCTACCGGTTCTGAACCACAAATCCATTGCGGCACATATTTTTTCCCATATTTATATGATACTGTATATTCTCGTAAGCTGGACTATATTTGCCATTTCGGATTTCAGCCAGCTTGCCATGTATCTGGCACGCATGTTCCCCTTCTTTGGTATGGGGCATACTTTAAATCCGTATGACTTTGTTAAATATTTGACGGATTATGGTGTCCTGCTGGTATGCTGTATCCTGTTCTGTACAGCAGGACCTGAGAAACTGTATCATCGATTCAAAAACAAGCTTGGAGGTATTGCCATTGCCCTTATTATATTCTGGTATTCTGTATATTACCTTGCTATCGGCATGAACAATCCTTTCCTGTATTTTAGATTTTAGGAGGTATAGTCATGAAACATGACAGCCCTTATCTGCTGACTTTCTCGATTCTGATCTCCAGCCTTCTCTTTACATTGCTTGGCTTATACTGGAATCAGACTCATTATCATAATGAAGAACCTATTACACCCGGTCGTCCTACTCTGGTCACTGCCATGCAGGGAATCCACGATGGACTCCTTACTGATCTTGGCAGACAGCTGGAGATGTGGATGGCTGATAGTGCAGGCACTTCTGACGTGGAAGCAAGTACATCTGTCACTGTGCCTCACATATCCCACGACTACTACGAAGCCATTTTGCAGAAACGTGGTCAGGATATCAATGAAGCAATCAACAGATATAATCAGGAAAAAGTCCAGCAGGCAGCCGCACAGACAGCACAGCCGCTTACCTTTACCACTGCTACAGAAGATTACTTCTCTGATGCAGTATTCATCGGAGATTCCAGAACCGTGGGTATCAGTGAATATGCGGGCATCAAGAATGCCACATTCCTGTGCAAGACTTCTCTGACCGTGTATGATTTTGACAAACCAAAGATTACCTATAAAAATAAAAAAACATCTATTAAAGATGTTCTGAGCACCCATCAGTTTGGCAAAATATACTTTATGGTCGGTATCAATGAATGTGGAACCGGCACAGCACAGTCCTTCTTCAAGCGCTATCGTGACGTTATTATGGATATCCGTCAGCTACAGCCTGACGCATTGATCTTCATAGAAGGCAATCTTTTTGTAACCAAAGAAAAATCCGATCAGGAACAAAACATTACCAATGAAAATATTCAGGAACGTAACAGGCTGATTGCTACACTGGCAAACCAGAAGGATATCTTCTATATAGATATCAATGACAGCACTTTGTGCAAGGATGGTGCTCTGATTTCAGATTATACCTGGGATCAAGTGCATATCAAAGCGCAGTATTACAGTGTCTGGAAAGAATTTCTGTTAGATCATGCAATTATAAAAGAGCGGTTGTCATAACTGACAACCGCCCTTTTGTGTCTTTTTACTTATTTAATGGATTCCTCGTAGCTCTTGACCATTCTTCTGACCATTTCGCCACCAATGGAACCTGCCTCACGGGATGTTAAATCTCCGTTATAGCCTTCCTTTAAGTTTACGCCCAATTCTGAAGCGACCTCAGTTTTGAACTTATCCATAGCTGCTTTTGCTTCAGGAACTTCTACTCTGTTTGATCTACTCTGTGATGACATATCTGTTACCTCCATAAATACTATTCGTTTTCTGCTATCTATCTTCAAAGATAAGTGCTTGTGTATCACTTATCTTAATCCTAGTATTTACGGACATGATTTTTTTATAAGTGGTATTTTTTGACTGCATCTGCATCATAAATAAAATTACGATGAATCTTTAAAAATACCTGTATGATGTCATGATCAAAGTATTTGCCTGCACCATCTGCCATCCATTCCAGTGCTTCTTCCTTTGGTATTCTGTCTTTGTAGGCTCTTTGGTCCAGCAGGGCATCATAGTATTCAGAATCTGCGTAAGTCTCAGTTCATCCCCCACCAGGTTGTCAGGGATATTCTGTGCAATACTGTTAATGATAAGCCCTACCTCAATTCCGCTTACTTCTATGACAATAACACAGGTTCTGTCATTATAAGGATTTTAATAAATTATAGCACCTTATGGAAATATTGTCAGAATTTGACACAATATCTGTCCATAAGATGCTATATGGTAATTATCTGTATACAATTTTGGCTGCCAGTTCGTCTGCTGTCTTCTGATCCAGCAGATTGGCAATGATCTGTAATCCAAAAGCAATCGCTGTACCCATGCCACGGCTGGTAATTACATTGTCTGACTGTGTAACCGGATCATAGGTCACTTCCGCTCCAATCAGTTCTGCTTCCATTCCCGGATAGATACATGCTTTCCTATTCTTCAAAAATCCCAGATGTCCAAAGATCTGCGGTGCTGCACAGATAGCGCCGATCAGCCTGCCGCTTTCATAGAAGCGCCTGAGCTGATCTGTCAGTGCCTTACACGCTTCCAGATTCTTCGTTCCCGGCATTCCGCCCGGGCACACCAGAATATCAAAGCTGTCAAAGTCCAGCCCCTCTATCGCTGCATCCATATCTACGTTAATATGATGTGCTCCCATGACCTGCTTTTGTCCATCTATGGCTACACAGGTAACTTCAATGTCGGTTCTCCTTAAAAGATCCACCACTGTAAGAGCTTCTATTTCCTCATATCCCGTTCCAAAAAAAACCGCTGCTTTCTTCACATTACACATCCCTTTCCTTATATTATCGTACCTGATATATTTATACACCATTTACTACATTTTTTCAAATACAGAAATATACGCTGACGGTGCATCTTTTATATCATTTATAAACGTGCTATACTGTTACTACACTTATAAAATTCGGAAAGGACGTACACCCATGGAAATAGAACGTAAATTTACTTTGAAAGAACTCCCTGCTGACCTGGAATCCTATCCCTGCCATGTCATTGAACAGGCTTATCTTAATACCAATCCTGTAATCAGAGTCCGCAAAGAGGATGACCACTACTACATGACTTATAAGGGTAAAGGGCTTATGGCAAGAGAAGAGTACAATCTTCCTCTGGATGAGACCTCTTATCAGCATCTTTTGGCAAAAGCCGATGGAAACATCATTTCCAAAAAGCGCTATGTGATTCCCATTGAGACACCGCAATTTACAGAGGATTATGTTCCTCTGACTGACATGAAGCTTGTCATTGAACTGGATATCTTTGCACCGCCTTTTGCCCCACTTATCATGGCAGAAGTGGAATTTCCCGATATCGACACTGCCAATGCATTCCTGGCTCCTGAATGGTTCGATCAGGATGTCACAAATGACCCAGCCTACCATAACTCCAATATGAGCAGCCGTGTCTTTGAATAGGTAATGTATACACCCTATTCTTCCACGTCAATCTCTATGTTAGGTCCTAACATACCAAGTTTGAAATGCTTACGGCATAATGCCACATAGCTGTCATTTGCCCCAAGAAATACCTGTTCTCCATCTCTTACAATGCCCTGCTTATTATATCTGGCATTGCAGGTAGCCTTCTTACCACACCAGCAGACTGTTTTAACCTCGCTGATCGTATCAGCTATAGCTATCAGTCTCTGGCTTCCTTCAAACAGATTATTCTGGAAATCCGCCCTGAGTCCATAACAGACTACAGGAACCTCCATAAAATCCACAATGTCTGACAGAAAATCTATCTGTTCTTTGGTCGCAAACTGTACTTCATCTACGATAATGCAGTCATATGCACGAATCTGTTCCTCCGTCATCAGTTCCAGCTCTTTTAACAGAATACATTCCATTTCCAGTCCGATTCTGGAGCGTATCTTGCGTGCTCCATCCCTCGTATCTGCTTCTGTCTTGCACAGCAAAGCCTTCTGTCCTACTTCTTCATAATTAAAATGTGTCATCAGTGCATTGGCTGTCTTAGAGCTGTTCATTGCTCCATAATAAAAATACAGTTTTGCCAATTTCGTGTCCTCCCCATCATGGATTACAGCATAACCCCTGAATCTTCCTTATTCTCTTCAATCTTGTGATTCAGTTTCTCAAACGGTTTACCGCATACTAATCCTATGATAACAGAAACAGGAATGTAGAGCAATAAGTGTCTGATGCAATCCCAATAATAATTCTCGTATAATCCACCGACTGTCTCACGGAGTGCATTCATTGCATATGGGAATGGCAGATACTTGTAAAGATCCTGATAAATCTGAGGTAATACTTCCATCGGGAATGTACCGCCTGCACCTGCTACCTGAATAACCATGACAACAATTGCCAGTGCCTCACCGACATTACCAAAGGCAACTGTCAGAGAGTAAATGAACAGGGTAAATACGAAGCTTGCCGTAGCTGCTGCCAGCCAGAACTTGAACGGATACAGACACTGGATTCCTACATAATAGAGATCACCCAGCACAGTAAGTAAAGTCTGTAACTGTCCAATCAGGAAGAAAAGCACATATCTTCCCACATAAGTCTCCACTGGCTTCACATCTGTCATTCCTTCAATCGGATGCACCTTCACATGTACGATTGCTACCAGAATCAGTGCGCCTACCCAAAGAGCAAGCACTGAATAGAAGGGCGACATGGCAGAACCATAATTCTCGATCTGATATACATGCTCAGTCTCTATCTCAACAGGAGAAGCCATAAAGCCACCGATTGCATCAGGATCTGTGCTCAACAGCTCCATTAACATCTGATAGCTGTCGCCTTCTTTTAAGTCTGTTAAAGTATTCACAGATTCCTGCAGATTATCCTTCATATCTGTGATCAGATCTCTCGTCTGATGCAGATTCACACCCATTACGACCAGACTGTCATTGAATGCTGCCATATCATCCTGCATCTGTGTATAGCTCTCTGATACACTGTTCAGCAAGTTTCTGACACTGCTAAGACTTGCTGCCAGAGACTTGGATATACTCAGATAAGAGGCCAGTCCTGTATTCAACGCACCCTGCGCCTGGGAAATGGCACTTTGTCCTGAGCTGATCGCATCATCTGCTGTCGTGGAATTCTGCGCTGTTTCAGCAGTTGCTGTGACAGAATCTGTCACAACCAGGAAAGAATCCACCAATGCCTCATAGGTATTCAGCTCTGTAATTGCACTGTTGAGTTTGTCAATCAGTACGTCTACCAGAGAATCCGCATTCGTTACTCCCATTGCCTGTAAGCCTGACGTATCCATCAGTGTATCTGCTGCTGTGGTCAACACTTCCGCCAAAGTACTGACAAAAGTCGCATTAACCTGCTGCTGCACCGCAGTCTTGGCTTTTGCCGTGATCTTAGGTGCAATGGCATTCTTCTTCTCATTCTCATAGTAAATAATCTCCGGGTGCTGCACATCATCTGACAGGAAGCTTACCAGATCAGAAGTAAAATCATCCGGCATAATCAGAGCTGCGTAATAGTCTCCACTGTATACACCATCAATGGCTTCCTGTGTCGTATCTGTAAACACCCAGCCGATAGTCGTATTGGCTTCCAGCGCAGAGATCACCTTATCACCCATGTTAAAATATGTACCTTCTATATCTACACCTTCATCATCGGATGCCACAGCAACCTTGATCTTGGATGTGGACGCCTCTCCATATGGGTCCCAGTTCGACAGGATATTGAACCACGCATACAAGGAGGGCAGTATAATCAGGCCAAGCATAATAACGACAGCTACTACATTGGTCTTGATCCGTTTAAAATCCGTAATAAAAATCTGACATATATTCTTCATTTCTGCTTCTCCTCTTAGTCTCTCACTTCATCCTGGGATTTTGGACGCCTTGATGCTGCTCTTGCCTTGCGCATTGCTGCATAATCCTGCGCATCTTTGCGCTGCACATCATCAAGCACAGGAGTCGCTGCTGCCTGTCTGCCCAGAGTCGCTACATACTTTCGGATGCTCTCTACCAGTTCTTCCTCTGCCTGTGTGAGCTCATCAGTATGAGTCTGCTCCACTACCGGCTCTTCATGTACTATTGCCTCTTCTACTACTTCATGTATCTTGGGCTTTCTCACAATCGCCTCTTCTACATCCTGCACCTGCTTATCCTCAAGAAGTCCGGTGCTTTCAATGACCTTCTCCACCACAAGATTATCGTCTATCAGTCTCTTGATATCTGCATCCTCGTCCTTAATTCCCAGTTCTTTTAACTTCTCCTGCATCTGATAATCCATATACTCCACAACAATCAGATATAGGGAAATGGCAAACAATGACACGATCCAGAGTACAAGAAATACGACCTTGGAGCTGTCGAGCTTGAACATAACAGTCAGGAATATCAGGGGAATAATGATAACCAGTCTGATTCCAATTTTGATTCTCTGTTGATTCTTCTCATGGATTTTCTTCTCATACTCCATGATTTTTTCAAATGATTGTTCTTTTGTATCCTGCATATTCTATCACCGCCATTTCCTTTACATCAATTGTGTATCTTCCATACGTTCCTCAATGAAATGGTTGACTTTCATAAAAGGCTTACGGATAACTAACCCTACTACCAGTGAAGCCACTGCAAAGATCAGCAGCTGACCCATATATATGCTGTAATCATTCTCATACATGCCGCTGATTGTTTCACGCATGGCATTGATCGCATATGGGAATGGGAAGTAACGATAAATTGCCTGGAATATATCAGGCAGAAGCTCTATCGGGTATGTACCACTGGAACCTGCAATCTGAATAACCATGATAACAACGGCAAACGCCTTACCAATATCACCAAAGGAAATGGTCAGCGTATAAATCATCAGGGTAAAAGTAAAACTGGTCACTGCACCGATGAGATACAGCTTGCCCGGTTCATGGCACTGTACGCCGAGCAGATTCAGATCTCCATATACGCAGATCAGAGACTGCAACTGTCCTAATAAGAAGAACAGAATATATCTTCCAAAGAAAAGCTCATAATCCTTTGCATTCTGATAAGACCCCTTAGGTACTACTTTTACCTTCATCAGGGATACCAGGATAATCGCACCTACCCACAGGGCAAGTGTTGTATAGAATGGTGTTACTGCGGAGCCATAGTTGGTTGTCTCATAGACTGGCTGTGTTGTTACCGTTACCGGCTGGGAAAGGAATTCTCCGTAAAGGGATGGATCATTCTCCATGATCTCCATAAGCTTCTGATACTGTTCACCATCACTGACACTCTCCAGCTGTGTAATGATATTGGTGAGCTTATTTGTTGCATTGCTAAGTATTGTCTGTGTTCCTGCCAAAGCGTCATTTCCTGCTAACAGTGATGCACTGATACCATCCAGCACATCTCCCATGCCACTGACATCTACGCTCTGTTCTGAAGGCAGGGCATTAATGGTACGGTCAATAGAACTGTTCACGCTTCCCGCTGCCTGCTGTACCTTGGAGCTCAGATCTCCATAGATCTCCTGATTCAGAGAAGGAATCTGCGCTACTGCCTGATCAATTCCGGCACTGATGATCTGACGATTGGCATCTGCAATCGCACCTGCTGTCAATTCTACCTTCTTGGAAGTATTGGCAGCCTTGGATGCTGCTTCTTTGGCTGCTGATGCTCTGGTAGACATATTCTTGAGACGATCCTGTAGGTTGACAATCTGATCGTCTACGCCATTTCCCTTATACTGCTCCAGATCATTTGCTATATCCAGTGCAGTAGAAGATATCGTGCTCATATTGGAAGCTGTTGAATTGAGGCTGTCTGCAATCAGTGTGGGATTCTCGTTCTTCGCCAGCTGCTGCTGTGCAACATTGACAGCATTGTTCGCCGCTGTCACTGCCACTGCCATTTTATTCAACTTCACACCAATTGCTGTATTCGCTACATTAGATGCTGTATTTACACCGGACTGTAATTTATCAGCAGCTGCTTTCGCCTCACTTTTTGCAGTATTGGCTGTGCTGTTAATGCTGTTCATAGTCGAGGTCAGCTTAGAGACTACCGTCTTCATATCCAGTACTGTATCTGACAAAGAGGTGTTACATTCTATGAAAGATGACAATAACGCATTATAGCTTAACAGATTATCATTTACAGAATTAAGCTGTGTCAGCAGCTGATTATACAGGCTTCCGTCATCATCGCCTGCAATCGTATCCAGATTCTCAGCCAATGTCGTTACCACTACTTCTGTAAATTCCTGATTAATGCTCTGTTGCAGTGAAGATGTTCCAGAATCCGTGATCTTTACTGCAATTGCATTCTTTTTCTCATTCTCATAATATAAAATCTTAGGGTGCTCCATGCCGTTGGCAAGACAGTCATACATACTCTGGCTGAAATCTTCTTCCATGATCAAAGCCGCATAGTACTCGCCACTGTACACGCCATCAATTGCATCCTGAGGTGTTGCTGGGAAAGTCCAGCCCAGCTTATCATTCTCCTCCAGCTGTTCTATGACTGCATCACCCATATTCACATAGGTTCCATCATCCTTCGTATAGCCTGCATCGCTGGATGCCACTGCTATGGATACGTTACCTGTATTCGCATAAGGATCCCAGTTGGAATAAATATTGAACCACGCATACAGGGACGGAATCACGCATAACCCTAATGCAATTACCAATGCAAGAATATTCTTGCCAAGTCCCCGCACATCATCTTTGAAAATCTGAATTATGTTCTCCACAATACAACTCCTCTTTCTACTATTCTATGATGTGGTTGCTTCGCCACCCATTTTTCTTTAGTCTGTATCACAGTATAACACGTACCTTTGCAAAAAGAATTAGACATTCGTTCGCAAATGCCTAAATTTCGTTACAACTGTTACTTATATTTTAGGATATTTGTAAAGGCAATTCAATATATTGACTGAATTTTCTTCTTTTCTACTAGTCATATACTATCAAAAAAGGGCTTCTTACCTTATACCAAGATAAAAAACCCTTACATACTCCTGCGGATAACAGGACTTGAACCTGCACGGTCTCCCACCAGAACCTAAATCTGGCGCGTCTGCCAATTCCGCCATATCCGCATGGTCTTCCTTACCGGAAGACGCTTATTCATTATAAGTAAAAATTATATAAAAGTCAATTCTTTTTTATATGTACATCCACTCTATTGTAACTATTCAGAACCACATGCGCAAAATCGCTGTTTCACAGCTTTTCTGGATAACAAGTTTACTTGTTATCTGCTTATTGTGGTTACATCGCCATATAAATTGTGTCAAATATGCTTATAAATAAGCATATTCCGACTCAATTTGCATGGCTCTGAATAGTTACACTCTATTACAGACGTATTTCTACAAAAATAGCATAAATTGCCTTGATTGCAGCTTCGAAATCTTCATTGGATACGCCGATAATGATGTTCAACTCACTGGAACCCTGATCAATCATTCTGACATTTACATTGGCGTGTGCCAGTGCAGCAAAGATGCGGCCTGCTGTACCTCTGGTTGCTTTCATGCCACGTCCAACAACTGCAATCAGTGCCAGATCAGACTGAATATCAATATGATCCGGATTAACAGCTTTGCTGATACCGGATAGGACATTCTGCTCTTTTGCTTCAAATTCGGACTGATGTACCATTACACTTAATGTATCAATACCGGATGGCATATGCTCAAAAGAGATACCGTACTCTTCAAATACCTGAAGTACCTTACGTCCAAAACCGATCTCAGAGTTCATCATGTCTTTTTCTATATTAATAGAAGCAAAGCCCTTCTTACCTGCAATACCTGTAATGACATACTTGGATTTCTGGCAGGTGTTACCTACGATCCATGTACCCTCATCTTCCGGTGCGTTGGTATTCTTGATATTGATAGGGATACCTTCTTTTCTGACCGGGAAAATAGCATCCTCATGAAGTACGGTTGCACCCATGTAAGACAATTCACGCAATTCACTATATGTAATGATATCAATTCCTTCCGGATTCTTGATGATACGGGGATCTGCGATCTTAAAGCCGGATACATCTGTCCAGTTCTCATATACATCAGCCTGTACAGCCTTGGCTACGATAGAACCTGTGATATCAGAACCACCTCTGGAAAAAGTCTTTACTACGCCGTCAGCCATAGCGCCGTAGAAACCTGGAATAACAGCTCTCTCTACATTCTCAAGTCTCTTGGACAATAATTTCTGTGTCAGCTCTGCATCAAAGACACCAGCTTCATTGAAACGGATTGCTTCTGCTGGATCAACGAATTCATAGCCCAGATAATTTGCCATGATAATACCGTTGAGATACTCTCCACGGCTGGCTGCATAGTTAGTTCCTGCCTTTTTCTTGAAATTATCAATAATTGTGTCAAATTCCTTAGTAAGATCCAGATCCAGATTCAGACCATCAATGATCTCCTGATAGCGCTTCTCGATCTGTGTCATTTCCTTCATGAAATCATGATCCTTCTCAGCCAGATCATAGCATCCATAAAGCATATCTGTTACCTTTGTATCTCCATCATAGCGTTTACCCGGTGCGGATGGAACAACATACTTTCTGTTCTCATCTGCATGAATGATCTCACCTACTTTTCTGAACTGCTCTGCGCTTGCCAGTGAGCTTCCACCGAATTTAACTACTTTCTTCATTTTCCAATTACCTTACCTTTCCTTATTTTTCATACAGCCCTTAATTTTCAAAACGGATGCGGTTGATTACGTTGCCCGCTTTCTTTGCACATTCCTCATATGCTTTCTCTGTCATTTCAGAAGTGATGAAACCTGTTTCCTCTTCTGCTACAGAATCTATGAATTCTACTTCACCGAAATTCTCTGTGATCTGTGCTCTGTCTGTTCCTTTTACTCTTACAAAGAAACGTCTTGTGAAATCATCCATCGGTGAAATCTCCAGCTTGTCTTCCTCCCAGATGACCTGTACATGTTTGCCCAGATGTTTTGCACAATCAATGACATCTGCTACGACTGCACTTGCTGTTGCAAGCTTACCGGCGCCTTTTCCATAATACATTGTATCACCTACCATATTACCGTGTACCAGAATTGCATTGAATACATTCTGTACTGCATATAATGGATTGTCAGCAGTTACCATAAAAGGAGCTACCATTGCATAATATTTTCCATCTATGCACTGGCTCTTGGCAAATAACTTAATTGTAGTACCAAGCTTCTTTGCATATGCAAAATCCATCCTGGTAATCTGTGTGATTCCCTCTACATACAGGTCTGCGAAATCCACATTCTTACCATATGCCAGTGATGTCAGAATCGCAATCTTACGGCCTGCATCATATCCACATACATCAGCTTCCGGATTACGTTCAGCGTAGCCCTTCTCCTGTGCTCTTTTAAGCACTGTTTCAAAATCTGCTCCCTCATTCTCCATCTTGGACAGGATATAGTTCGTTGTACCATTGAGAATACCTGTAATGGATTCTATATGCTCTTGTGCCAGAGAGGTGCATAATGGTCTGATAATAGGAATACCGCCGCCTACACTTGCTTCAAAAAGATAACTGCAATGATGCTCCTGCGCAATCTTTAAAAGCTCTGCCCCATGCTTCTCTACCAGCTCTTTGTTGGAAGTACATACGCTCTTGCCAAGCTCTAATGCGCGTCTGGTGAAATCATATGCCGGCTTCTCTCCACCCATCGTCTCGCAGATAATAGATACTTCTTCATCATCCAGAATCGTATTCACATCATGCACCAGCACATCCTGTACCGGATCACCAGGAAATTCTCTCAGATCCAGAACATATTTTACTTCGATTCTGTCTCCAAGCTTTCCCTGTATCACGGCACTGTTTCTAGTAAGTACCTCATATATACCGCTTCCGACTGTACCGTAACCAAATATCGCTGCTTTAATCATTCCATATCTCCTCTACTGTTTATATTCAGGGCTTATCCCTATTTATCACTCTCTCGCCAGAACCTTCACACTATGTACGCCGTTCTTCTTCTCCATCTCCTGTATCATCTCTGATACATCTCCCGTTGCCGCCAGAATCTGAATACTCAGAGACAAGGATGCTATCCCGTTAATGGGAATGGACTGGTGAATCGTCAATATATTTGCCTTGAATTCCGCTACTACCTTCAGTACATCTGACAGCAGCCCAGGTTCATCATTCATCTGACAGGATAACGTCAGCGTCGTTCCTTGTGCTGAATCATGGAATGGGAAAATATCATCTTTATATTTATAATAAGAGCTTCTGCTGATTCCGACCATATCCACTGCTTCCTGTACAGATGCAGCCTTCTGTGTATCAATCAGACGGTTTGCCTCGACTACCTTAAGCAGTACTTCCGGCAATGCTCCTTTCTTAACGACATAATATACGTTCGTCCCCTCCATAAAACTTTCGTACCTCTCATTTCTTGTTTCTCGCTCAAAGACATTTGTGCGTCACTGTGATACATGATAGCATAACGCACAAAAAAGTGCAACACTTTTTATTGCACTTTTCTATATGAAATGACTTGCATTTCTATAACCAGAGATTATAATAGTATTAGTTTCATCTTTTATGTAAACATGCAGATATAGTTCATCGGTAGAACGCTAGCTTCCCAAGCTGGAGAGACGGGTTCGATTCCCGCTATCTGCTTTTTTATTGCCATGAAGTATCTTAGAGTGAATACTAATCCATATTGTAGCGGAATGAAAAATGCTATAAGTATTGATTACAAAGAAGTTGATAAAACGATTGGGATTCCCTGCAAACGCTGTACCAATAAGAATATTCTATAGCAATAATTTATATACATTTTGTTGTAAATGACCCTCTGATTGAAAATAAAACAAAGTCTGACAGAGGACTCAGACAGGAGAGAAAGTTGTCATTGATGTTTATAATCATGTAATGGAAGAAAAAGAAGATGTCATCAGATAAACAAAAGACATCAGAACCGTTGATTTTACAGCGTTTCTGATGTCCTTACCTTAGTGAGACATCCGGGATTCGAACCCGGGACAACTTGATTAAAAGTCAAGTGCTCTACCGACTGAGCTAATATCCCATATCTTTATTATATTTGTTAACTGCGCTCGTTGTAGAAAATCTAACTGGGCTAGCTGGATTCGAACCAGCGAGTGCAGGAATCAAAATCCTGTGCCTTACCGCTTGGCGATAGCCCAATAGGGTGGGTACAGGGATTCGAACCCTGGGCCTTCAGAGCCACAATCTGACGCGCTAACCAACTGCGCTATACCCACCATGTGAGATAAGGCAAAACTCAATCTCAACGTGCTCGAAGGGATTCGAACCCCCGACCCACGGCTTAGAAGGCCGTTGCTCTATCCAGCTGAGCTACGAACACATTTCATACACTAGGTATGTGCAAATGAGTTGGATCGTTTCATTTGCAGAGCGGGTGATGGGAATCGAACCCACGTATCCAGCTTGGAAGGCTGGTGTTCTACCATTGAACTACACCCGCATGTACGGTTGCTGTTTGATTTTGAATCGGGGTGACAGGATTCGAACCTGCGACCTCCTGCTCCCAAAGCAGGCGCTCTAGCCAAGCTGAGCCACACCCCGGTCTATGTAAAATCAAGAACCTTGTCTTGCTTACATTTCCTTGTCTCTCACAGCGACAAAAGTTATTATATATTAGTTCATCTCAATTGTCAACACTTTTTTTATTTTATTTTTCAAAAAGTTTTAATCGAGATAATTGAGAGTGAAATGAGCATCACCAGCATCGTCAATCTCCATTATTATATAGGAAGGTTTGCGATTCTCCTGTCTCGGAAAAGAAAGACTTCCCGGATTGATTGCTATGATGTCACTGTCTATCTCTATTACCGGCCTGTGGGTATGTCCATACATCACGATATCGGCGCCATGTGCAATGGCTTCCTGTTTCAGCATTTCATTACCCATTCCTATGTAATATCGATGACCGTGTGTTATCATAACACGATACTTACCTATTTGTAAAGTCTTTTCTGAAGGAAGTTCAGAAAAAAAATCATTATTGCCGCAAACCATCTCAACGGGGCAGCCTGCTGCCTCCTGAATCGTATATTCACTGCCTTCTACATCGCCAAGGTGTATCACCATATCCACCTTGCCGACCTTCTGCAATACTTTTAAATAATTCTCATTTCTATGATGTGTATCGCTCACGATCAATATTTTCATATTAATGACCATGCCTTTCTGTAACCTGCAAACTTTGGCGGTCACACTATGTCCCTTTTTACATCTCTTTCATCAGTACAGTCTTCATTTCTTCCAATGCTTTGCCACGATGACTGATTTTATTCTTTTCCTCCGGTGCAAGCTCTGCAGAATAGCAATGATACTCAGGCACATAGAAGATCGGATCATATCCGAATCCGTTCTCGCCTTTCTCCTCATATCCGATTCTGCCCTCTATCGTACCTCTGGTGACATGCTCGCTTCCATCCGGGCATACTGCCGCTATCACACAGACAAAGCGCGCAGTCCTCTTCTCATCTTCCACACCATCAAGTCTTTCGATCAGGTTCGCATTCTTAATATGATAGGATGTGTCTTCTCCCATATATCTTGCAGAATAAATTCCCGGCTCTTTATTCAGATAATCAATCTCAAGCCCTGAGTCATCTGCAAGAACTACAGCCTGAATGCCTTTTTGCTGCGCTGCTGTCGCGACTGCTCTTGCCTTGATCAGTGCATTTTCTTCAAAAGACTGTCCGTTTTCTTCTATATCTATATGAATATCTGCTTCTTTCATGGATTGGATTGGAAGCTTCATATCTGCAAGGATCATCCTGATCTCTTTCATCTTCCCTTCATTACCTGTCGCAAAAATAATTCTATCTGCCTTCATTTTCATCCTCATTTCTAATATGTACAAACTGCCACCTATTATTCTGAAGTAAAATACGTTGACAAGACCTGCTTATACATATCTGTCAGTGCGTTGATAAGCTTTCTGTTCATATCATATTCTGTCTCAGGTCTGCCTGTTGCCGCCTGCTTCGTATAATAGAAGGTCATTGCCGCCGGAACGGATGCATCATGTATCAACGTATATTCCTCTCCTGCATCCATCACCTGAATTTCCAAAGCGCTGTATACACGGTTCATACTGTCTGTCATAACAGCTGCAAGGTCAACCCCTCCAAAATCCGGGATAAAATATCCTGCATTGCACAATGTCTCGATCCTGTCCTGCCCGGCACCTTCCTCCACGCCAATGCCAAGCAGCATATCTGCATGTATCTGATTTGCAAAATCAACGACCTGCTGCTGTGAGTACTCTGTCTGCATCTGCCAGGTCTTATAGACCTTCATTCCATACGCTCCGGCTATTTTGTCCAGTTCCTGCATGTCCTGATTGACAAGTCTCTCTCTGTCTTTTAACGGAACATAAATTACAGATACGATCTGATACTGGCTTCTAAGCGGCACAAAAGATACCACCAGCTGATTCTCTTCCAGGCTCAGTTCATAGCCATATGCATCCTTACAGTACATCTCCAGGACAATGTCTTCCTGTTGCCTGTATACACCAACAGCATCCAGAATATTGGAATCTATCGTCACCAGAGAGCCCGACTCCAGACAAGAGGCAGCGCCCTTCATGGTTACTACCATTTTCTCCTCTACGAAGTCTTCCCTCACAGTTACATGGTCAGCGCTCAGTTTCTGTGTCAGCGGAAGTATCAATTCTGATTGTGCCTTATCTTCTAATTCCACCTTCATATTATATCTGGCAACGCTTGTCTGTTCCTGTGGGGCATTGTCCTCTTGAAGCAGCACTACACTATAGGAATCAAAATAGGCTTCATTCATTTTAAAAATGACCATAACAGCACAGCTTACGACTGCAAATATAATTGTCCATATTACCGCATGTCTGTATAACTTATCCTGTCCCAAATGACTGACCATAGCTTATGCCTTTCTGGGTGGCTTAGGTCCCTGGAACTGATAATAATATGTCTTCATCATACCGTTATAGATCTTTCTGTTCTTATCGGCTTTTCTTCCGATGTCCTTCTGTGCATCTTCATAAGAAGTAATCAGATACAATGACCAGGTATCCAGAGCCTTGAAGCGTTCTCCAAGCTTACGGTAAAGTGGTGGAATATTGGCTTTTTCTTCCAGACGTTCACCATAGGGAGGATTCGTAATCAGGAATCCGTATTTATCTTCACTTGCAAGCTTCTCTACCGGTCGCTGTTCAAAATGCACAAGCTTCTCTACACCTGCAAGATGCGCGTTCTGACCTGCAATACGAACCATTTCTTCATCAATATCATATCCATAGATATGTGTCTCTATGGACATATCCACCATGGAACGTGCTTCATCATATGCATCATCCCAGTATACCCTGGGCACTACCTGCTCCCATTTCAGGGCTGTGAATCCACGCTTCATGCCAGGCGCCATATTGGCAGCCATCATAGCAGCTTCTATAGGAATCGTGCCGCTTCCGCAGAAGGGATCTACCAGTATTCTGTCCTCTCTCCAGGGAGTCAGCATGATCATGGCTGCTGCCAGGTTCTCTGCAATAGGAGCCTTGGCTGTAAATTTACGATAGCCACGCTTATGCAGGGAATCTCCTGTCGTATCCAGTCCTACAGTCACTTCGTCCTTCATCAGGAATACTCTGACAGGATAATTGGCTCCATCTTCCTTAAACCAGTTAATATGGTAGATATTCTTCAGGCGCTCTACCATTGCCTTTTTCATAATTGACTGAATATCCGATGGGGAGAACAGCCTGCTCTTAACACTGGCTGCCTTGGCTACCCAGAATCTGCCGTCAGCCGGTATGTATTCCTCCCAGGGAAGTGCCTTTGTATTTTCAAATAATTCGTCAAAGGTCTCTGCATGAAAGGCTCCTACTTTCACAAGGATTCTCTCAGCTGTCCTCAGACCGATATTTGCACGGCACACCGCCTCTTCATCGCCCAGGAAGGTTACACGTCCGTCTTCTACGAGCAGTACATCATAACCCAGATCAATAATTTCTTTTTTTAATACGGCTTCCAGCCCAAAATGGCAGGGAGCTATCAACTCATATTTTCTCATAACCTTATATTACATTCATATACAAAATGCGTCAATTAAAAAATATCTATTCACAGCAAAAAGGGCGGCTTCAAAAGCCGCCCCGTACCAGTTAGAATTTGCTGCTGTTGTTGGAATTGTTACGGCAGTTCTGCTGATTGTTGCTGTCTTCGTATTCATTTCTGGAGTTCTGAGAATTCTGGGAGTTCTTGGAATCCTGATAATTCTTGGAATTCTGAGAATTGGTTGAATTCTGGGAGTTGTTCTTTGTGCTGTTATTGCACTGGTTGTTCTGATTCTGCTCGTCCTTATAATTGTTAGACATAAGATACCTCCAAATATTTGGGATTCTGCTTTACCATAATCCCTTTTTTCTCGAACATACTTTTTGTTTTTGGGTATGTTCTAACATGTCTTCATGTTACGTGAATAGCATTTGCACATTTGCACAAAAATATACCGTGCAATTTATTTACATATTTGGTTGACTTTTGTAACACTGTCTAAAACTGCCAATCAGTATTTGGTAAATTTTGTTTTTCAAAAACAATTGACCTTTTAGGTCATAATTGATATACTAATATTAGTAAAGAGATACTCCTTCAATCCTCTTTACAACCCTTATATATTAATTATTTATACTCCCCTTAACGAAAAGCGACTGCTTACGCAGTCGCTTTTCTATTTTCTTTTTTTGAAATTGTTTGACTTTTAAAGTCAATTATTGTAACCTTTTTCAAATTTTAGATACGAAAAGAACCGCTTATATACGGTTCTTTTCTCATTTTGCATAATCCGTCTGTCTACATAACTTCTTATCCATTGTTTCAATATCGCCTTTGCCAGGATCTGATAAGATGAATAACAAGCAATACCAACGACAGTGCAAGAATCGCAGGTGCAAAAAATGAAATCAACGAGAAAGCCACTACAATCACAAGCATCATCAGTGCAAGCCCAATGATACTTAACAGCCACCCGGGCAGATTAACCGTCTTATGATAAACTGTCTTCTGTTCCTGATCATCATTCTGATTCCTGTACGCACCTGTATTATTGTCCTGATAATAGCTTTGCCGTTCTTCTCCCATAGCAAATTTATTGCTCTCTTCAATTGTCTTCGCCAGAAGTCTTGGATCGCCAAGGCTGCCCAATACGTCTTCTTCCCGTCTGCCGCTGTTGATCTGGCTGCTAATATAATTTCTGTAATAATTCAAATTATCCTGTATGACATTATCCGGCACTTTGCCAATCAGTGCTTCACGGAAGCTGTTCAAAAATTCTTCCTGTCTCATATTCAAACTCCATTCCTTTATAAAAGGCACAAAAAGCTATAAGACGTGCCTGCTTGCGTTTACCATGACTGTATCGTATCATGTTTTAACGGAGTCGTAAATTGAAGTGGGCAATAATTTAGAAAAACATAAGAAATGCGGCTGGATTACTCCAACCGCATTCATTTCCTATAACCTTATCCAATTATTATCTGTATAGCTTATTGAGCTTTCCAAGCGTCATACTGTGACTGGAACTCAGCTAATACATCCTGGTAACCAGCTTCATCAAGCGCTGCCTGGTAAGCTTCCAGTGTAGACTCTACGTCTGCTGCTGCGAAACCACCATTTTCAAGAGGGAAACCATAAGTTTCAAATACGTTCTGGCAAGCTGCGAACTGAGCTTCTACAGGGCTCTTGTCGAAACGGAAACCTGCTGCCGGAGATGTCTTAGCACCGCCGTTGAAGGATTCATACAGATCTGCCTTATTTTCAGGCTCACCTGCAACCGGAGTTACGATTGTAGCTGATGCAGATTCCCACATGGAGTGGTTGTACTTATCAGAATTCTGAACAACCTGGCCATTAGCATCATAGCTGTAGTCTTCGCCTTCGATACCGAATGTCCACATATCAGCTAACTTGCTGTCTGTGTAAAGAAGACCCATGAAATCGACACAAGCCTTAGCCTGCTCTTCTGTACTGTTAGCTGTTACACACCATACAGAACCAAGAGCTGATGTGGAATGTGCCCATCTGTCTGTGATAGGTGTCATTACAACATCCTGACCATAACGGGAGTTAGCTTCTGCATTTACAGGGATATCTGTCCACCATGAGAATGCCCAATCCTGTGTCTGTGTTGTTGTATCTGTTGTTGTCTTTGTTACATCATCTTCTGAAATGTAGCCTTTTTCTGCCCACTCAGCCATTAATGTACAGAATTCCTTGTACTGGTCTGTCTGGATTGTATCTACTACTTCGTTTGTGTTCTTATCAACTGCTACCCAGTTAGCTGTTGCATCAGCTGTGAAGAAATCAAAATCATTGATGTAGAATCTGTAGAACATAGCTGTCTTCTGCGTTAACCAAGGATACTTAAGTCCTTCGCTCTTAGCATCTTCAAGCATTGGTTCGAGATCCTTCAGAGTCTTAACTGAAGATAAATCCCATCCGTACTTGTCAGCCAGTTCCTTACGAGCCATGATATCATAGCCTTCTACGTTGTCCTTATATACAGGGATGAAGTAAATCTTGCCATCATACTTGGTAGCTTCCCACTGTCCTTCATCCATGGAGTTATATACGTCTGTACCCTGAATCAGGTCTGTCAGATCATATACTGCTTTCTGGGGAACCAGATCATTTGTACCGATTACACTTTCCCATGAAGCTGTCCACAGTAAGTTGATTTCATTGTTAGCCAGTGCAAGGTTAGCCTTGTCTGTATATTCACCGGAACCAATATCTGTCAGATTAACCTGAACATTGATCTTATCACCGATATACTCATTTACTGCATCCTGAACCTTCTTAACCTGTTCTGTGTCAGGATTTGCAAGGTTGAATGTTGCTCTGGTTACGTTGATTGTAACCTTATCACCTGAATCAGTTGCAGCAGTGCTATCCCCTGTAGAGCTACTCTCTGTTGCTGCAGCATTGTCTGTTGCAGGTGTTGTTGCAGCTGTGTCAGTGCCTGCGCTCGCACCGCATCCTGCTAAAAGTCCTGCAGACATTGCAGCTACCATTACTGTTGACAGTAGTTTGTTAATAGATTTTCTCTTCATAGAAAATAACCTCCCTTTTAATGTGTATATATTCACTAAAGTGCTGTTACCATTACAGACACCTTGAATATCGAAATAAGTTAACCTTTTACAGAACCAACGGTAAGACCCTTTACAAAATACTTCTGGAAGAAAGGATATACTACCATGATCGGTGCGATTACGACTACTACAGTAGCCATTGTTGCGGAATACTGCGGAATATTACCACCCATAGCTGCCCTTGCCGAAGCAGGTACGTTAGAGTTGTTCAGCAGGAACTCGATACTCTTCTGAATATTAACAAGCAGAAGCTGTAACGGTTTCTTGTTGTCTGATGTAATGTAAAGCAATGCGTTCTGCCAGTCATTCCAGTAAGCTGTTGCCATCATGAATCCAACAGCTGCCATTGACGGTTTCATCAAAGGCAATGTAATCTGGAAGAATGTTCTATACTCACCTGCGCCATCAATCTTGGCTGCTTCCATCAGTTCAGCTGGAATACTGTTTACGATGAAGGTTCTCAGGATGATTACATTCATTGTGCTTACACACAATGGCAAAATCAGTAACAGCAAGCTGTCTTTTAAATGGTAGTAGCTTGTAAAGATTATGTATCCGGAAAGCTGACCACCATTGAACAACATGGGAATCAGTAAGTATACGGATAAGAATTTACCAAGTTTAAATCCTTTACGGCTGATTGCATATGCGAACATTGCCATAACCATCAATCCAAGGAATGTACCTACAACTGTTACGAAAATAGTAACACCATAGGATGTAAGTAACTGTTTACCATATCTGAGCACTGCATTAAATCCTGACATTGACCATTTCTCAGGGAAGAAGCTGAAACCGTTCTGGTTAATGGCAACTTCATCTGTGAAAGCTGCGATGAATACCAGTACAATAGGTAATCCACAGAACAATGTATATAATAGAAGGAAGAAACCTAAAATATACTGGCCAATTCCTTTTCTTTCTCTCCTGGACGGAGCCAAGTCAGCCTTATTTCCTTTTCTACTCATGACGTCTCCTCCTTTAGAATAATGCATTTTCCGGTGCAATCTTCCGGACCATTCCATTAGCAAACAGCATCAGCAGCAAGCCTACAATAGACTGGAAGAAGCTGGTTGCGGCGGTGAATCCGAAGTTGGAATTCTTGAAAATTGCATTTAATACATAAGAATCGATAACCTGTGTTGTAGGATAAAGAATACCGCTGTTTCTTGTTACCTGGTAGAAAAGACCTGTATCAGATCTCATGATGCTGCCAACTGAAAGAAGTAACATAACTGTAATCATAGGCACCAGTGCAGGTAATGTAATGTGTCTGATCATCTGCCATCTGTTTGCACCATCAATCTCAGCTGCTTCATACAATGCTGTGTCGATACCTGCCAAGACTGACATGTAAAGAACCGAACCGTAACCTACGCTGTTCCAGATCTTAACGATTGTCAGGATTGCCGGCCATAAGGACGGAGTGGAGTAAAATCTTGTAGTTAAACCTAATGTATTGTTGAGGATACCGGTATCTGTACTGATGAATGCATATACAATGAACTGTACTGCTGCGTAAGAGATAAATACCGGGATGATCATGATCGTCTGCATGGTCTTTGCTACTTTTTTAAATACGAACTGGTCAATTGCAATTGCCAGAACTACATTGAGGAAAGTACCGATTGCTGTAAAGATTACGTAGTACATTAATGTGTTTCGCGTCATTGTAATAAAGGTTGTTTTGGAAGCCAGCAGATATTTGAAGTTATTCAGTCCGTTCCATGGGCTTGCCCAGATTCCTTTTGTGTAGTCAAAAGACTTAAATGCCATCACAAGACCAGCCATAGGCACATACATGATAAAAAGCAATATCAGGAATGCCGGAAGTGCCAGCACTACATGTGCCCTGTGTTTCCATGTGTTTTCTAAGAAGTCTTTCATAATCATCGTCTCCTTTTATTATTATTTCAGCTGTCTGTCCAAGACTGTATTGCCTTCTACCAGACACCCATTCACTGTATACTGTCCGATTATCGTAGATTTCGGTCTCTCGATAAGACTGATCAGCTTCTCTGCTGCGAGCTTTCCTATATCTACTGTGTTCTGACGATATGTGGTCAGGGGCGGATCAATCTGGGAAGCAATCTGGATGCCATCATAACCTATCAGTGAAATATCCTGTGGAATCTTCAGACCTCTGTTCTTTACCACATTCATTCCTCCAATTGCAGAGAAATCATCCGGATAAAAAATACAGGTGGGCGGTTCAGGCAGATCAATCAGATGATTTGTAAGAATACCTGCCGTATAGGAATCTCTGTATTTTGCTTCTCTTACATATTCCTCCGGTACTTCTATGCCCTTCTTCTCCATAAATTGATAAAAGGTTGATACCCTGTTCACCGTAACTGTGGATTCCTCTCCATGGATATATGCAATCCTGCGATGCCCTTTGTCATATGCATATTGCAGTAATGCCTGCATTCCTTCCACATTATCTGACATAATGGAGATTCTCCCATTATATACATAGTCGATCGTGACTACCGGCAATTCACCCTGTAACAATTCAATCACTTCAGGGTTCTTATAATCCGCAATGGCTATCATCACGCCATCCATTCCGCGATATATGCTGTGTTCTAAATAAGACATCCTGTCTTTTTTCAATCTTGAATTATTCAGGAAAGTAATATCGTAGCCGTTATTCTCAGCAGTTACTTTGAAATTCTCCAGTACCCATGCAAAGTAATCATGAGTCAGTCCGCTTCCGGCATCATCTTTATACAGGACTCCTATGTTATAACTCTTATTTGTCTTCAAGGCTCTTGCCGAGAAATTTGGATGATATCCCATCTCCCTTGCCTTTTGTTTGATCACAGCCTTTGTCTCATCACTGATGTCGCTATGATTGTTCAATGCTTTACTAACTGTAGCAACCGACACCCCACAGGTTGCAGCGATGTCCTTCATGGATACCATAAGGCTATGCTCCTTTCTTTCCAGAGATGTTTACGACTTAGGAAGAATTCCCCTTTTGTTTCCCCTTAATTTATTACTTAATCGTTTACGTATTTTACTATACATCATGTTGTACAATTTTGCAATAGGTTTTTAAAATTTTATATAAATATTGACATACTTGTATATACTGCAATAGTAAAAGTTGTTATTTTCTCTTCATATTTAGTCTGTTTCTATACGTTTTTTCGCTTAGCACCGAATACGAATACGCTTTATGTTCACTTCTTTTCGAATTTTCGTGTTTTCCTGCAATTTTCGCATTTTATTTGATTTTTTCCTTGTTTTTAGAATTTATATACTGTATAATGCAGGCATAAAGAACTACTTAAACGTTTTCTTAACAATGTACTATATTATTTCACTCAATAGTAAAGGAGAATACAATATGAAATTTGGTTATTTCGATGACGCCAACCGTGAATACGTCATCACGACTCCCAAAACTCCGCTGCCATGGATCAACTATCTGGGATGTAATGAATTCTTTTCCCTGATATCCAATACCTGTGGTGGATATACTTTCTATAAGGATGCGAAGCTGCTTCGTCTGACACGTTATCGTTATAATGATGTTCCTTATGATACCAATGGCAAATACTTCTATATAAAAGACGGCGATACCATATGGAATCCCGGCTGGCAGCCAACCAAGACCGAGCTTGATTCCTACGAATGCAGACACGGCATCGGATACAGCCGTTTTGCCGGTTCCAAGAATGGGATTCAGGCTAATATCCTAAGCTTTGTTCCTATGAATGATAACTGTGAGATCTCACAGTTAAAGATCAAGAACACCTCTGCCCAGGAGAAGAAGATCTCCGTATTCTCCTATGTAGAATGGTGTCTGTGGAACGCAGATGATGATTCCCGCAACTTCCAGCGTAATTTAAGTACAGGCGAAGTAGAGGTCATCGGTTCTACCATTTACCATAAGACAGAATACAGAGAGCGTCGTAATCACTACGCTATTTATACAGTAAATGCTCCTATTGCAGGTTTTGATACAATCCGTGAAAGCTTCATCGGTACTTACAATGGTGCTGATAAACCACAGGCTGTTATTGCCGGTAAATGTACCAACTCCGTAGCAAGTGGATGGGCTCCTATCGCTTCCCAGCAGCTTGATATCACACTTGCTCCAGGTGAAGAGAAATCCTATGTCTTCTTATTAGGATATGTAGAGAATCCTGAGGATGAGAAATTTGAAGCACCTAATGTCATTAACAAAAAACCGGCAAATGCCATGATGGCACGTTATCAGACAGATGCAGATGTAGAGAAGGCTTTTGCAGAATTAAATACATACTGGGAGAACCTCTTATCCAAATACGTAGTAGAATCCTCCAATGACAAGGTCAACCGTATGGTCAATATCTGGAACCAGTATCAGTGTATGGTAACCTTCAACATGAGCCGTTCTGCTTCCTACTATGAATCCGGTATCGGCCGTGGTATGGGCTTCCGTGATTCCTGTCAGGATTTACTGGGCTTCGTGCATCTGATTCCAGACCGTGCAAGAGAACGTATCATTGATATCGCTTCTACACAGTTCCAGGATGGCAGTGCTTATCATCAGTATCAGCCACTTACCAAGAAGGGCAACTCCGATATCGGAAGCGGATTCAATGATGATCCGTTATGGCTGATTGCAGGTACAAGCGCTTATGTACGTGAGACCGGCGATCTGTCCATCTTAAAGGAAATGGTGCCTTTTGATAATGATATGAGTGTTGCAACTCCTCTGATGGATCACTTAAAACGTTCCTTTGATTATACAGTAAACCACAAGGGACCTCACAATCTGCCACTGATCGGTCGTGCAGACTGGAATGACTGTCTGAACCTGAACTGCTTCTCTGAGCATCCGGGTGAATCCTTCCAGACCTTTGGTCCAAGTGAAGGACCTGTTGCAGAATCCGTTTTCATCGGTGGAATGTTCGTAAAATACGGTGAAGAATATGCACAACTGGCAGAGCTTCTGGGTGATACAGCAGAAGCTGCAAGAGCACGTAAAGAAGTAATGCTTATGAACGAAGCTGTCATGAAAGATGGCTGGGATGGTGAATGGTTCGTAAGAGCTTATGATGCTTACAGCCACAAGGTAGGTTCTAAGGAATGTGAAGAAGGTCAGATCTACATTGAGCCACAGGGCTTCTGCGTTCTGGCTGGAATTGGTGTAAAGGAAGGTCTTGCACAGAAGGCTCTGGATTCTGTAAAAGAAAGACTGGATACCCAATATGGTGTTATGATCCTGCAGCCTGCTTATACAAGATATCACCTCGAACTTGGTGAAATCTCCTCCTATCCACCCGGATATAAGGAAAATGCAGGTATCTTCTGCCACAACAATCCATGGATCTCTATCGCTGAGACTGTCATCGGACGTGGTAACAGAGCCTTTGAAGTATATCAGAAGACCTGTCCTGCTTATGTAGAAGATATCAGTGAGATTCACAGAACAGAGCCATATGTATATTCCCAGATGGTAGCCGGTCGTGATGCGAAATATCATGGTGAGGCTAAGAACAGCTGGCTGACAGGTACTGCGGCATGGACATTTGTAAATATCTCCCAGTATATTCTTGGTGTATATCCTACTCATCATGGTCTGGGCATCAATCCTTGTATCCCGGAAGGCTTCGGTGATTTCAAGCTCACCAGAAAATACCGTGATGTGAACTATCATATCACCGTAAAGAATCCTGAGAATGTACAAAAGGGTGTCGCATCTATGACTGTAGATGGCAAGGCTGTAGAAGGACATATCATTCCTTATGAAGCCGGCAAGACTGATGTAAATGTAGAAGTTGTAATGGGATAATGTAGTTACTCACCATATAAAAAGCTTCCTGTTGAATGCATATAAGCATTCACAGGAAGCTTTTTGCATGGCTCTGAATAGTTACAACCCGTTTAATGTTCGCACTTCCAGAAGTATGCAGAATATGGTGGAAGCTTACTTCCCCCTCCAAAATCATGCGGTTCGCCTGTAATCAGGTCTATGGCTGTGCCACAGCCGGCATCAAAGTGCGCTGTATATTCGTTCTCATCTGCGTTGATGGCAACAAGCACTCTCTCCTGATCTGTCTTCCGTTCAAAGATACACTGTCTGTTGGTCAGTACAACGGAACGGAAATCGCCATATTGCAGGGCATTGCTTGACTTCTTCGCCGCAGCGAGCTTCGATATCCACTCTGACAGGTCATTCCATACAGGTGCCTCAAAGCAGGCTCTCAGCGCCGGATCTCCTTCTGATTTCTGAGCCTTTGCACCCCATTCGCTGCCATAGTATACACATGGAATGCCCGGCATGCCAAAGCACATTGCATAGATCAGTGGCAGATGCTTCTCATTGGTCAATATGCTCGCTACTCTGGTCACATCATGGTTATCTACAAAGGACAACAGGTGCTTGCCCCTGTACAGTGTCCAGTTCTCCGGTCCGAACTGTCTGAGCAGAGAATGCACGATTTCAAACAGGTTCATGGAATTAAAGCTGCTGTACAAGCCCTTATAGCATTCATAATTGGTAGCTGAATGCAGCATATCATCGCCTACAAGTCTCTTATAATCACCATGCAGCATCTCGCCTACCAGGAAGAAATCCTGTTTCTTGCTGTCACAGAAGCTGCGCAGCCGCCTGCAGAACTCCGGTGAAAGGCAATATGCCACATCCAGTCTCAGACCATCAATATCAAATTCATCAATCCACTGTGCCACACTCTCCAGAATATGAACCACTGCTTCTTCATTTCCCAGATTCAGCTTTACCAGATCATAATTGCCTTCCCATCCTTCATACCATAATCCATCATGATACGGGGAATCCCCCTGGAAATTCAACATGAACCAGTTGCGATACTGTGAATTCTCTCTATTCTTTAATACATCCTGAAAAGCCCAGAATCCTCGTCCTACATGGTTGAATACACCGTCCAGTATCACTCTGATGCCGTTTTCATGTAATCTGGCAATGACCTCTTTCAAATCCTCATTGGTTCCCAGTCTCTTATCCACCATTCTGTAGTCCCTGGTGTTATATCCATGTGTATCGGATTCAAATACCGGTGAGAAATATACTGCATTCACACCCAGCTTCTTCATATGTGGAATCCAGTCCACTACTTTCAGAATCCTGTGTGTCAGTACTCCATCATTTTCAAATGGTGCTCCACAGAATCCTAAAGGATATATCTGATAAAATACACTTTCATATGCCCACATCTCTTACTCCCGCCTTTCTTCATTCTCAGTAACGTGTACACTATAAGTATATCATTTTCTGTCGTTTTTTAAAGTTTTCTGTTAATTTATTTTATGGAATGCCATAAATTTTTTTTTCCTTTTTCATACCATATTTTTATCGTAAATGATTCCTTTTTTCCACATTTATATGCTGTTTGTTATGACAAACACCCTTAAAAGGTTGAGAAAACCACAATTTCCACAAAGTTATCCACACCCTTGTTATTTAATCGAAAATGCACATTTTAAATTGTGAAGCCAGGAATAACGTGCGTTTTTTTATTGTTTTACTGTTTTTTTACGTTTTATCAATATCAGTCATATTCTATTTTTACACATTTATAACCAGTCATTCCAGAACTTTTCCACTCTTTTTGAGACTTCATCCACATTAACGATTTCATACTGGCTCCATTCTCTTGGAAACATCCTTCTATACTGATATGTCATAAAACGCTCATCCAGAAGAACAACAACTCCCACATCCTCTGCGGTACGAATCACCCGCCCCGCGGACTGCAAAACCTTATTCATGCCAGGATAACGGTATGCATAATCAAAACCATTGTCTCCCAGTTCGTCAAAATATTCTTTCAGCAGTTCTCTTTCACAGCATACCTGTGGCAATCCGGTTCCGACAATCAACGCCCCGATAAGGCTGTCGTTTTTCAGGTCGATTCCTTCTGAAAAGATTCCACCCATAACACAGAAGCCTATCAGAATCTTATCTTCTTCCTCTTCTATCTCAAAGGCTATCTCCGTATTCAGGTCACATCCTTCATTGCCTGTGAATCGTTTCAGGAAATCCTCTCTCATTGATTCGCTCATATATTCTTCCTGAAGAATACATTCCATACATTCCTCATTGTAATAGTATTCCATAAAGCAGTCATATACTTCTTCCAGAAATGCATGGGAAGGAAAAAACACCATATAATTGCCATATCGCTGCTGTACCACTTCATAAATATATCTGGCGATTCTCTGATATTCTTCATCACTTCGTCTCACATATTTACTGGTCACATCATTTGCCAGAAGCAGCTTCTTCTTTTCTTCCTGAAAGGTGGACTGTGCATAGACTTCATAATCCTGCTCTTCCCCACCCAGAAGCTTCTTATAATATTGTATGGGCAGAAATGTTGCGGAGAACAGAATCGTGCTGCGTCCTCTGTACATACAGTTCTTGAGATTGTTCGCAGGATTCACGCAGAAGAGCTTGAGCATAAACTCCCCCTCCTGCATCTGCTGACTGTACACCACATAATTATCGTCCATAATCTCATACATATTCAGGAAATGAGCAATATCAAAATAAAAATCCAGAAGCTCACTGCGCTCCGGCATACTGTCATGTTCCTCCAGAAATTCATCCATGGTGGCATAGGCTCTGGTCAATGCCATAACAAAAGGCGCAATCATGTCTTCCCTTCTGTAATTCACACATTCCCGCTTCATAGCCAGAAGCTCCTTATTGCATTTCTCCAGCTGCCTCTCCAACTTGGGACTTTCCTTCTTGACTAATTTCTTCATTTTGAGAAAATCTTCCTTGAAAAGGGCTGCACTGTACATCTCTCTGCCTCTCTCCAGCAGATTGTGCGCCTCATCAATCAGGAATATATAATCTTTGCTTCCAAGTCCTTCTGCAAAAAAACGTTTGAGATACACATTCGGGTCAAATACGTAGTTATAGTCACATATGATGGCATCCGCATACATGCTCATATCAAGACTCATTTCAAAGGGGCATACCTGATGCTTTCCTGCGCATTCCAGAATAATATCTCTTGAAAACATATTCTCTGACTGAAGCAGTTCATACATTGCATCATTGATTCTGTCAAAATGCCCTTTGGCATAAGGGCAGTAATCCGGGTTACACTCTGTTTCTTCCATGGGACATATTTTGTCTTTTGCCGTAATGACCAGTACTTTCATTGCAAGACCATGCTCTGCCAGCAGTTTGAAGCAGTCCTGTGCCACGGTTCTTGTGATCGTTTTGGCTGTCAGGTAAAATATCTTCTCAGCCATGCCCTCTCCTATGGCTTTTACCGATGGGAATACCGTAGATATCGTCTTACCTACTCCCGTAGGTGCTTCCAGAAATAGCTTACGTCTATGATAAATAGTCTGGTATACATAAGTTACCAGTTCTTTCTGTCCTTCTCTATAAGAAAATGGAAAAGACATCTGTTTGATAGACTCTGTTCTCTTCCTGTTCCATGCAAACTGAAAATCTGTCCATTTCTTGTATTCAAGCAGTAACTGTGTGAACCATTCGGATAATTCGTCAAAAGTATAGGATTCATGGAAATATTTAATCTCTTCTGTCTCCATATTACAATAAGTCATACGAACACCTATTGTAGATATCCCATTCTGGCTTGCATAGATATAGGCATAGCATTTTGCCTGTGCAAGATGAACTCCTACAGGCTTGTTGATTCTCTTCAAATCTCTGTATGTACCCTTGATCTCATCTATCACGACCTCATCCATGACACTGTTCATATCCGTGGGCAATCCGGCACTTTCCTCGATTAATACCTCTGAATCCTGTGCTTCTGCCCGCTGATTCCAGAGCGTATCTATGATTCCATCTGCCCTGCCTTCAATCACCACATCATACTCCTGTGTCTTCCAGACGTGGCGAAGCATGACTTCTGCATGATAATCACTGCCCATTCTGCGCTGGATCATCCTGTGTATGCGTCCGCCCTCCTGCATGGCTGTATCGGAGCCGCCAGTTCTTCTGTTATCAATATTACCCTCTCTGAGAATAAATTCTACAAGCTGTCTTACTGATACTCTGATCTCCATACGGCTCCTCCTTTTTATTCTTATGTACTCTCCAGGTCTTCCTCATTATGCAAAAACTCCCCGTCACTGCTTATAGTACTATAACAGTAACAGGGAGTCAAATATGCTCATACAACAGAAATACTTATGCTACGCAAAGTGTGTTTACATAACTTTCAAATTCATGGTTATCACCAGCGTACTTTACTGTAAGCGTAGAATTAAAATCCAGACCCATAACGCCTAAAATGGATTTCGCATCAATAATAAAGTGATTATAGAAAATATCAATATCAAAATCACACTGAGATGCCTTGTTCACAAAGTCCTTTACTTCTTCCGGTGTCATTTTAATTTTACGTTCTTTCATGTCCTTATACCTATACCTTTCTGGCATCTATCATCCACAGACGATAGAGCACACAACCGTTTCTTTACCTTATGCGGTAAACATCCACATGTCAATGCATGGGATCATTATTTCTTATTCACGTGCTTATTATACACGAAACTGACATGATGTAAATACATATTGGAAACTTTCGTGAATTATGTCGTTTCCATGTTCCTATTTAAGTACAATCTGGAATATTTCTTGTCAAATTATCCATTAAATCCGGTTAAAAACTGTCGCAATTTTATATTTTTAACTTAAATTTGTAATTTTCATTATACATTTTAATTTTTTATCACCTAAACTCCACCATATATGGTCGAAACCACTTAGGAAGCATGTTCATCTGTAGCCCCGGATTCTTTCTCTCCTGTATGGCAACACTCTGACAGAAACACGTAAACAACTCCCTGTAAATTGTCTCATTCTGTGAGAAATGCAGCATACTCGTATCAAAATTCTGATACGTGACAAGATACCAGTCATGAAATTGTGGATGAAGCCCAAATATACCTCTGTTCTCATCATAGATGATAAAATTGTCCGCAGGCAGACGGTCGGCAAAATGTGGAATCAAAAATGTAAGAATATCGCTTTTTGGTGCGATTCTTGCATACAAAATCCCATTCTCCAGTTCTTCAAATCTTAGAAATTCTCTCCAATGGTTCAATTCTCTGGATGTCCGCCTATAATAGGAAAATGTTCTGTTCACTGCCTCTACATGAAGCCGTTCCAGAATTCTCCTATCATGAGTCCGCAACCCCAAAACGATCGTATGGTATACAGCATCTGCTTTCTCTTCCCCTTTTGAAACCATTGCCAGACACAGATCATAAAAGCCACTTTCCCCGAATTCTTTTTTCAATGTCCTAATGACTTTCTCTGCCTTGCCTCTGTCAGTCTCAATATGCTGATAGTAACAGGACAATCTCTGTATATACGGTTCCTCTGTCAGAAGATGGATTCTGTCGTGGCTGTCTATCTGTTCTTCTTTCTTAATCTGATATGCCTCATAGATTCCACTCAATATCCCGTCTATACTGTCTTCGCAGATCAGTGCATATTCATATTCTTCCATTATTTCTGATAACCATCCCTTTCCATAACCTGCATGTTATTTGCAAAACTGATTTTGTTCATACTGCCTTATCCCTGTTATCACTTTGTTGCAGCATTCTGACATTCTCCGTACTGTCATCCAGCAGCGATAACTGCTTATAGGTTATCCCACTCTGATCAAAAGGCAGCTTCTCATGTATGGAAAGAAGATTTCTGGTAATATAATCTTCCTCCAGTTTGGTAGGATACATCATTTTGCCACTACAGGTAATAAAATACAGCGCTCTCTTTAATACAACACCCATCTTCTTGAGATCCTCAAAGCCAAGTCTGGCTGTCCTTCTCGCACCGCATATCCTTCTGGCGCTGTTGACACCAATACCCGGTACACGAAGAAGGGTATGATAATCAGCCCTGTTGATCTCCACCGGAAACTGCTCCAGATGCTGTAATGCCCAGTCACACTTGGGGTCCAGCAGAATGTTGAAATTAGGTCTTTTCTCATTCAACAGTTCTTCTGCTCTGAACTGATAGAACCGCATCAGCCAGTCTGCCTGATATAACCTGTGTTCCCGAAGAAGTGGCGTACCAGTATGAAGTGATGGCAGCTCCTTATCTTCATTAATGCTGACATAAGCAGAATAGAACACCCTCTTTAGCTCAAAATTATCATACAGTCCCTGCGCTACTGCCATGATCTGATAATCGCTCTCCAGTGTGGCTCCCACGATCATCTGCGTGGACTGCCCTGCAGGTACAAAATCAGGCGCATGACGGTATATTGCCACTTCATTTCTCCCCTGCTGGATTCCCTGTTGGATCTGGCGCATCGGTGTCAGTATATTCTTTCGATGTTTGTTTGGTGCAAGCTTTTTAAGACCGTCTGCTGTAGGTAATTCCAGGTTCACGCTCATTCTGTCTGCAAGATACCCTGTCTTCTGTATCAGAATAGGATCCGCTCCTGGTATGCCTTTTACATGAATATATCCACGAAAATGATAAACATTGCGAAGCTTATAAACCACCTGCCATATCATTTCCATCGTCTGATTGGGAGTGCCTATAATGCCGGAACTCAGGAATAAACCTTCTATATAATTACGGCGGTAGAAATTCATCGTCAGTTCACAGACCTCGTCCGGTGTGAATGTCGCTCTGGGTACATCATTGCTGCGGCGGTTAAGGCAGTACTTGCAGTCATAGATACATTCATTGGACAGCAAAATCTTCAATAGTGAGATACATCTTCCATCCGCTGCAAAGCTGTGGCAGATTCCTGCTGATATACAGTTCCCCATATCCCTGCCATTGCCCTTACGACTCACTCCTGAGCTACTACAAGATACATCAAATTTAGCTGCATCACTTAATATCTTCAGTTTATCCATTATGGTCTGACTACTGGGAGTAAACATTTCTACTGAGACATCATATTTATAATTTTTCTGCATTTCTTCCTCTTTTTATTTCTAATTTTAAATCAGAACTTGCGTTCCGAATATTTGTTTGTTATACTATACCATACATACGTTCTGAATGCAATACTCCTTTTTATTTTTATCCGAATAGAAAAAGACAATAAATGTCTTAAAATGTACGACTTTTTGACTTCCTAATTGTCATTTTTTTTACTATAATAGATATACGTTTGCAAACAATTCAAGAAAGGTAAGGGGTTACTTTTATGACTGCATTTGAGTGGTTCTATTCTTTTCTCAGGAAACATAACCGTAAGATGTTCTTCGGTCTTGTCCTGGTCACGATCATCTCCATACTGGCTATCGTAAAGCCTATCGTATCCGGTGCCATTGTAGATGACGTTATCACTGCCGGGCAATATGATCTTCTGCCCTGGCTGATTGCATTACTGATCCTGATCACAATCATCCGTGGTGTACTCCGTTACTGGTCACAGGTCATCTTCGAGACCTGTTCGCAGGATGTCCTTTATTCCATGCGTGATACTGTATACCGCAAGCTTCTCCAGGAAGACTTCGCTTTCTATAATAAGAAGCGTACCGGTGATCTTCTGAGCCGTCAGACAGGTGATATGGATGCAATCCGACATTTCGTAGCATTTGTTATTTATCAGGTCTATGAAAATGTATTTCTGTTTTTCTTCGCCCTGATCATGATCTTCACGGTAAGCTGGCAGCTGGCTCTGTGCATGTGTATCATCCTGCCTTTTGCTGCAGCCGTGACATTCAGCCAGACCAAGGAAGGCCGTCCACGATTCCAGCATATCCGTGAACAGTTCTCCTCCCTGAATACCTTTGTTCAGGAAAATGTCAGTGGTAACCGAGTGGTGAAGGCTTTCTCCAAGGAAGATTACGAGATTCAGAAATTTAATAAGGAAAATGATGCTTACCGTGATGCAGAGCTTGCCGCAGCTGAAATCTGGACAAAATATGTGCCTCTTTTTGAATTTCTGTCCAATATGCTGACTGTCATCCTTATGCTGGTGGGAAGTATCATGGTTATCCGTGGCAGCATGACTCTGGGTAATTATGTTACAATCAATGGTTATCTGTGGATGCTGATGAATCCTCTGCGTCAGATAGGCTGGCGTATCAATGACATTCAACGTTTTACCACTTCTGTTGAGAAGATATATGCTACATACAGCGAAGAACCTGATGTAAAACGTCCGGTCAGCGGCATTGGGAAGAAGCGTCTCAACGGAGATGTAGAATTTCAAAATGTCTCCTATAGTGCAGATGATGAGGATATCATCCATAATGTAAGCTTCCATATTAAGAGTGGTCAGACTGTAGGTATTCTTGGTTCTACCGGCTCTGGCAAATCCACGATCATGAATCTGCTTTGCCGTTTCTATGATGTTACAGATGGTGAAGTTCTGGTGGATGGCATCAATGTAAAAGACCTGGATCTCTACAACCTCAGAGCCAATATCGGTATGGCAATGCAGGATGTATTCCTTTTCTCAGACACCGTAGAGGGTAATATAGCCTACAGCCGCCCTGACTGTCCTTTTGAAGAAGTACAGAAGGCTGCCATTATGGCCGATGCAGATGCGTTCATTCAGGCAATGCCGGATGGCTATGATACTATTGTAGGAGAAAGAGGTGTGGGACTTTCCGGTGGGCAGAAACAGAGGATTTCTCTGGCAAGAGCACTGTTAAAGGAACCGTCTATTCTGATTCTGGATGATACCACATCCGCTGTCGATATGGAGACTGAGAGCTACATCCAGAAGCAGTTAAGCTCTATTGACCATCAATGTACGATTTTCGTAGTCGCATACAGAATCTCTTCTATCAAGGATTCTGATGTTATCCTTGTCCTGAATAACGGCCATATCGTAGAACAGGGAACACATGACGAATTACTGGCAAAGAATGGCTACTATGCAACTGTATTCCGCCATCAGTATGGAGAATACGAACAATATACCAAGCAGGAATCAGGAAAGGAGGAATATCATGGCACGAAATAAATATGACATTGACGAAGTGATGGAAGATAAATTTGACATCAATCAGTTAAAAAGGCTTTTTACCTATGTGCGCCCTTATAAAGGGCAACTGGCACTTGCCTTATTCCTGATGCTTTCCTCTTCAGCACTGACTATGCTCTTTCCTACTTTCATCATGAAAATCATGGATGAATACATACCAGCCGGAAACATTCATGCCATTGTACAGATTACTATCATAACAGTTGTTATTATTCTGTATTCCTGCATCTGCATCCGCTGGAAGATACGAATTACCAGCCACATTGGACAGGAGATTGTCCACCAGCTCAGAAGTGATATCTTCTGCCATTTGCAGGAGCTGCCTTTCTCATACTACGATGAAAGACCTCATGGCAAAATCCAGGTCAGAGTGGTAAATTATGTAAACAGTCTGAGTGATCTGTTGTCAAATGGTATCATCAATACGATTACAGATATGTGCAACCTGATTTTTATTCTGATTTTTATGCTGACACTTCATGTAAGACTGACCTTGATCTGTCTGTGTGGCCTTCCCATTCTTGCTGCAGTCATTATTGCTGTGAAGAAGAAACAGCGCAGTGCCTGGCAGATACAGAGTAATAAGCAGTCCAACCTGACAGCATATATTGCAGAAAGTATCAATGGTATCCGTGTCACCCAATCCTTTGTCCGTGAAAATGAGAATACTTCTATCTTCAACAGGTTAAGCGGCAATTATCGTGATGCCTGGATGCGTGCAGTCAAATACAACTTCCTGATGTGGCCTTGTATAGATTCCATCTCTACAGTAACAACTGCTATTATATATGTAGTCGGTATCAGCTGGATATCAGGAGAATTATATGGAGTTACAGTAGGTGTACTGATTGCCTTCTCCTCCTATATCTCCAGATTCTGGGAACCTATTAATACACTGGCTTCTTTCTATAATTCCCTGCTGACTGCCATTGCTTATCTGGAGAGAATCTTTGAGACAATTGATGAACCGGTCAATGTCAAGGATGCCCCTGATGCAGTTCCAATGCCACCAATCAAGGGGGAAGTGAGCTTCCAGAATGTATGCTTCAGCTATGAAGACGGTGTACAGATTCTGAACAATGTGAACTTTACTGCCAAGCCCGGTGATACCTATGCTATTGTAGGACCTACAGGCGCCGGTAAATCCACAATTGTAAATCTGATCAGCCGATTCTACAATGTTGACTCCGGTACAATTACCATTGATGGTACGGATATCTCCAAGGTAACTCTCTCATCCCTGCGTAAGCAGATGGGTATTATGATGCAGGACAGCTTCATTTTCTCCGGCACGATCATGGATAACATCCGTTATGGTAATCTGAATGCTACTGATGAAGAAGTCATTGCCGCTGCCAAGACAGTATGTGCACATGATTTCATTATGGATATGGAAGACGGTTATCAGACGCAGGTCAATGAACGAGGCAGCCGCCTCTCTGCCGGTCAGAGACAGCTTATCAGCTTCGCAAGAGCCCTGTTGGAGAACCCGGCTATCCTGATACTGGATGAAGCCACTTCCAGTATTGATACAGAAACTGAGATTTTATTACAGAAGGGCTTGAATAAACTACTGGAAGGACGTACTTCCTTTATCATTGCCCACAGATTATCTACGATTAAAAATGCCAACTGCATTATGTATGTAGACAAGGGAAATATCCTTGAAAAGGGTACTCACGAAGAACTCCTTGCAAAACATGGAGAATATTATAAATTATTCATGTCCCAGTATGATTTCCTGAATCAGAATTAATTTAAGCTAACATAAAAACCATGGTCATTCAGACAGTTGAATGACCATGGTTTTTTATCACCTGTTTATGTTTTTTATACGAACTGATTTCTCTCTGCATCATAATGATAATCAATAGATGCAAGCTTCTCTATAATCTCTTTCTCGTCTGCATCTAGATCCTCACACAGTGCATCCAGGCTGCTATAGAAGTCACGCAGCTTCAGATTCACAAAGCTTAATAACATTACCGGGTCTTTTGGTATCATCTTTCTCTTCCTCCTGTTAATTGCTAAGTCCTACTATAATTAATTCTACACTCATAAGATCACTCATTCTACCGGTTTTTACATCTTCATCCGCCTGTACACATTCACTGACGGCTTCCATCAGCTGTTCCTGTTTAAAACGCATAGCCTGTGGAATATATTTCTTTTTCAGGAAATAGGCATTCAATCCAGTCTTCTGGGCTATGGTATTATCGTCATACCCTTTCGCTTTCATTTCCCTTACCTGCAACAGAATGTTGAACTGTCTGGCTATTAGCGCAAGTATCTTGAGTGGAGCTTCTTTTAATGCTAATAAGTCATAATACAAATCCAGTGCCTGTTTCTGTTTCTTATCTGCCACTGCTTCCACCATATCAAATATCTTATTCTGCACTCTTACAGTGCACAGTTCTTCCACATCCTTTGCCGTAATGCCTTCTTCTTCATATTTGTAGCATATCAATTTCTCGACTTCATGGCGGATATTCTCCATATCTGTACCGGTCCTGTCCAACAGAAGATTCAGTGCATCCGGGGTAATCAACTTATTTTCCTTCTTGAGCAGTCCCATGATCCACTTCTTCAAGGTATTCTCATCCTGTACATCACAGACTGCCGCATAACCATTAGACGACACTGCTTTAAAGAGCTTGCTTCGCTTATCTACCTCTTCTTCAACAAATATCATATAAGTAGTTTCAGGAATATGTTTGAGGAAATCAACCATTTTCTCATTTCCCGTCTTCATCCAGCCACTGTTTTCAATTACAATCACTCTTCGCTCTGCAAAGAAAGGCATAGTCCCTGCCATATCTACAACTTCATTCGCATTGATGTCTTTTCCGGCATAGATGCTGCAGTTCATAGTATCATCCGGCGACACCAGTGCGCATTTCAGTTTATCACGATACTGCTTACGCAGATATGCTTCTTCTCCATACAACAGGTATACATGGACAAATGTTCCCTCTTTGATATCCTGTATGATTCTCTTCATCGCTTCACCATGCCTCCTGTTAAAGTTTCACTATTCTGCCAGCAATACCATCTTATCATAGTTACCCGTCTTTTGCCATATATCTCCGATTTTCATTTTGGAAGTGCCATATTATGTTCTTTTATCCTTAACCGCTTACCTGAAACAGTCAGCATAACTGCCCCGCTTTCATCCGTTCTGTAGACTTTCGTTCCAACCTGCCGCAATCGTTCCAATACTTCCGTATGAGGATGTCCATAACTGTTATTCTCTCCACAGGAGATCACTGCTATATCAGGCTGCAGCTGATTCAGCAAAAGCTCAGAATTAGAGTATCGTGAACCATGATGCGCCACCTTATAGCAATGACATTTCCAGTCTGATGGCAATGTCCTAGCCACTGCCATCTCTCCATCTTCTGTCACATCCCCGGTAAACAACGCATGGAACTCACCATATTCCAGCTTCATCACCAGCGAATATCCATTACGGTCCTGTGCCTGATATTCTGCCTCGGGATGCAGGATCTGTAATCTCATTTTTCCCGCTTCCATATAGTCGCCACTTTTTACATGACGCAGGGGGACTTTCTGCTCTTTACACAATTCTCTTAGTGCTTCATATTTCTCATCCTTCTTTGCAGCCTGTGCAATGACGACCTGCTCTATCTGGATTCCCTGCGGATTCTCCAACAGCTCCCTCACACCGGATATATGATCTTCATCCAGATGCGTCAGAAACACAGCATCCAGTCTGGCTGTTCCCGTATATTTCAGAAATGGAACCAAGGTGTACTGGGTAAGCTTACTCTCCGAAGTGGAACCACCGTCAATCAGATAATGTTCTCCCTTATCCGTCTCCAGCCAGATGCCATCCCCCTGTCCTACATCCATCACGGTTATTTCCAGCTTCCCATAGGTTCTATGCGTCAGCATTATAACCGCTGCAAGAATCCAGGTCATTTTTAACCAGTATGGAATGACCTGTGTTCTCTCTTTCTTCAGATACTGATGGATTACATACAGTAATATTATAACAATATAAAAAATCACGATTCTCCACACGGCTGGTCTTCCCACAATCCAGGTCGAGCCGGGTAGTTTCAATGAGCCTTCACACAACAAATCAAATCCCTGCAATATCAAATGGCAGCCCTGTGCCGCCAGATAGGCGGTTCCACGCATGACCCCCCAGGAGAAAGCACCGAAGCCTATACAAACCAGCCCCAAAATCATGACCATTCCCATTGCAGGAATAATCAACAGATTCAGCAGAAATGAATAGATTGGGAACTCATAATAAAACCACAGCATGATAGGAAAATGTACTGTAAAAACAGCGAATCCACCTGCTAACCCCTCACGTATCTTTGTTAATCTCTTATATATCCATGCTTTATCTCCCATTCCTTTAAATGACATCTGTGTCATGTCTGTTTTTATCACATCCAGCATACAGCCGATTCCAAGAATTGCCCCAAAAGACAGGAGAAATCCTGCATGATACAGGTATAATGGCTGTTCCAGCAATACGCCTGCTGCCGCAAGTGCCAAAGCTGTCAGCATATCATAAGTTCTATGCAGAAGCTGCGCCCCCATCTTTAATGCAAACATGAAGATGGCACGATATGCAGAAGTACTCATTCCAACCATATCTCCATACAACAGCATCAGAATGATTGCAACGACTGAACACAGCCAGCCCGGTATCCGCAATCTTCGCAAGGCTTCATACAATCCCATGCCAAGAATCGTAATATGTACCCCTGATATAGCCAGCACATGTGCAATCCCGCTTTTCTGATAGAGCTGCTTCTTTTCGGTATCCAGCTCCTGCTTATTCCCCAGCAGAACTGCCTTCATAACGGCTGCATCCTGTTCTTCCATGCACTGTTCCAATATTCTCTCCAATTGTCTGCGCAGACGATAAAGAGACTCCCGATAGAAGCTGTATTGCCCGCTTTGTGTCAGGAGTCTCCCATTTTTTATCTGATAGTATACCCTCTGCACTCTATAGTATTCTCTCTGGTCAAAGCCGCCTGGATTTCTGCCCTGTCTGAAATTCATTGCTTTCCCCTGGACTGTTACCATACTGCCAAGCTTCGGTTCTGTTACATCTGACATGTAACACAGAAATCCCTCTTTGTCCTTGTCCTCAAGATATAGAATCAGATTACCATCTTTATATTCCTTTGCCGTAACAATGCCCTGTCTGGTCACAACCTGTCCTTCCTGTTCCTCAGATAAGGCATGCTCCTGCATCGGCTGTATGTGAAGCATTATAAAAACAGCGGCCACAAATGCCATACATACTAAGCATAGTGGTCTTCTCATTTATTCTTCCTTTTCTATTATTATGACTTTTGCATGATACCAACGGATTGTTCCGCACTACGTGGTATCATTGTAATAGTTGCAGATTTCTTTCAAAGATTGTAGTCAGATTATATTTATCACGGAACTTTACATCCTTCTTACCATCTATGGATATCTGCACTTTATTGATATTACTTAATTCTACCAGTGAATTAGTGATCGAATATATCGTGACGTCACTGGTTACCTGATTTACAGGCGTCAGGAATGCACTGTCCAGGTTGACATAACATATTCCATCTTTAACCGTCACACCAAGAAGCTTCGTGTCCGGATTAATTGTCGGATAGGATTCATCATTGGCAGGTCCTGCAATCAGCTGTTCCACAACAAGCTTCTCCATGGAAATATTGGACACATCAATGTTATGCACCAGCTCCCTGTTAATTGGAATCAGCCCATCTCCGGTCTCATTGGCAAAATACAGGCGAATCGTTACCTTTTCATAGGAATTCATCTGCTCGCCCTCGTTATCAACGAACATATCTGCTGTCATGATTCCAAGCGGGTTGCCCGCCATATCCATAAGCGGCTCTCCGGCTACTGTAATCATCACATACCCAACATCCGGTATCTGTGTGAGACTGCGCACCACCGCTGCTCTGGTCAAAACTTCTGTCGTTTTGGACAATTCTTTGTATTTTTCTCCTAAGGAGACTGTAACCTGCCCTCCATCCAGTGAATAATTGATGATATTAATTCCACCGGACAGCGTCGCCTTTAACTCTTTATTCTCAGGAACCGAGCATAATAAAGTCAGAACCTCAACTATCATTTCCTTGGTTGTGGTTCCTTCCAGATAATGCTGTTCTGTTACAATCTTAGTCTCACTCTTGTTCAGGTAAGATATCTCTACCGGAGTGCCTTCCTGCTCCTTCTTCGCACACCCACCCAAACATATGATACATACCGCAATGATAAGCAGCCATATCATATTCTTTCTTGTATTCATACGCTCTGTGCCTTTCCTGTTTTATACGGGAGCAATGTAGGATAATGGAAGCTTCACTGTAAAAGTAGTCCCTACACCTTCCTCACTGGTTACGTTTACAGAACCTCTATGCATGAGAATGGCACTCCTGGTAATAGCAAGTCCCAGTCCGGTTCCTCCTATTTCACGGGAATGTGATTTATCTACCCTGTAAAAGCGCTCATAAATATGCTCTATGGATTCCTGCGGAATGCCAATTCCTGAATCTGACACCTCTACGGTAAAGTATTGATGATCTGCATCCAGAATAACCTTCACCCATCCACCATCTACGTTGTATTTGATTGCATTTTCCACAAGATTGGATAATGCCAGGGTAAGCTTCACCTCATCCACCTCTGCATTGACCTTGCGTCTGCTCTCAAATACAAGCTTCACATTCGCCCTGGCTGCAATAGGTCCCAGCCGCTTCAGCAACAATTCCAGTAAAGCATTGATATCCATAGGCTCTACATTCATATCTGCTGAAGTCCTGGTCATCTTCACCAGTGCCAGAAGATCCGTAATGATCTTATTCTCACGGTCTATCTCATCCGCAATATCCGTCATAAATTCACGATACAGCTCTGCGGGTACATCCTCCTGTGCAAGCAGAGAATCCGCCAGCACCTTCATGGATGCCAGAGGAGTCTTTAGCTCATGGGACACATTGGAAACGAATTCCTGTCTGGAATCATCCAGTACCTTCATTCTTCCAAGCATCTGATTAAAAGCGTCACCAATATGCTCTGTCTCGATATATTCTGTTACATGGATCTCTTCATCCGTAAATCCGTTCTTTACCTCATTGATAGATTCTGTGATCTTTTCAAATGGCTTCAGTACATATCTGCTCAGGAAAAAGGCAATGCCAAACATCAATACCACTACCAGAATCTCTATGATATAAGCACGGCTCTGGAGATATTCATAACTTGTAATAATTGAATCCATTGATACACTTGTAATCATAATACCTGTTATTTTAGATGGATTATTACTTAATACACTGTTCTTAGCCTGCGTTGTACCTGACTGTTTCTCTTCGATAGGTACTACGATTTCAATGTAGTTATTGCCCGCCATATGAGAAGAACTGCCTTCTCCTTTGAAGCAGCGGATAATATCTTCACTGATCAGCAGCTTGCCTTCACTGATTCCGTATGTATCTTTTATAATCTTGAAATTACCATCTATAATCAGTACACGTCCGTCATACAGGTTGGACAACTGCGCCAGCTCTGCATTCACCACTTCATTACTGCTGTCCAGCAGATAATTATAAGTCAGCAGATGGTCCGCAATAATCTTAACCTGCGTCTGTACTTCATTCACCCTGGTATTGACGGCATTTGCCATATATCGTTCCCGGATTCCCAGATACATGATAATTCCCGGAATGCTGCCCGCAATCAGAATAATCAGGAAGATTCTGAACCGCAGACTCCTGAATACTTTATTTTTCCTGATTTTGTCCCAAATCTTTGACACTTGTATATCCATGCCTTTCTTCAAGCCCTACTAATTTTTGTAGTAATAGCCGATGCCCCACTTCGTATGTACATACTTTGGTTCACTTGGATTGGCTTCAATCTTCTCACGCAATCTTCTGATATGCACATCCACTGTACGTACATCCCCCGGATAATCTGCTCCCCATACGAGCTTCAACAGATTCTCTCTGCTGTATACCTTATTGGGGTTCAGTACAAGAAGCTCCAGAACGTCAAATTCCTTCGTAGTCAGATTGATCTCCTTACCGCAGATATAGAGTCTCTTACCCTCACAATCAAGCTTCAGATCGCCTGTCTCTACCACCTGCTGCTGTTCTTTCTTCGTATGTTCTGACTTACCGGAGGTTCTGCGCATGATTGCCTTGATACGTGCCTTTACCTCCAGAATATTAAAAGGCTTCGTAATATAGTCATCTGCACCGTATTCCAGACCCAGAATCTTATCCATATCATCGCCTTTTGCTGTCAACATGACAATAGGCACATCCGAGAACTCTCTTACCTGCTGGCATACTTCCAATCCTGTTAATTTGGGAAGCATGATATCAAGCAGGATTAAATCATACTTGTTATTTTTTATTTTATCCAGTGCCTCTTCTCCATCATAGGCACAATCCACTTCCATATCATCCTGTTCCAGGCTGAAACGGACACCCTTTACGATTAACTTCTCATCATCCACTACCAAGACTTTCTTACCCATGTCCCTGCTCCCTCTTCGGAATCTAACCGACTGTTATTTTATCCTTGATTTTCTCATACAGGCCGGCTTTAATACCTGTGACCATCTGTATGTCTTCTATCTGTGTAAATCGTCCACACTGCTCGCGATAAGCAACGATTGCCTCTGCCCTGGACTGCCCGATTCCATTCAGCTGCATAAGCTGTGCCACATCTGCGGTGTTGATGTTCACAAGCCCCGCTTCTTCTTCCTCATGCTGTATCTGTTGCTTCCTCTCCTGTACTTCCTGTGTTGTCAGTACAATGATCTGCTCTGCATCCTCAAGAACCTTCGCCTGATTCAGATAATAGGGGTCTGCACCTTCCGTCATTCCCCCGGCCGCTTCGATTGCCTCATAAAGCCTGCTGCCCTGCGGCAGCAGATACACGCCACTGTCGCTGACTGCTCCGCCTACATATACACAGATCATGTCTGCTTCTTCAGGCGTCTTTGTGGAATCAATGTCTGCTTCTTCACTGACCGTGGATTCTTCTATCTCCCAGGTAAGCTCTGCATTGTAGCTCCCGCATCCACTTGCAGTCGTTACCACGCACATTATTGCTGCAATTGCTGCAGCTCTTTTTTTCAATTTTATACTTAATTCCGTATATGATAGCTTTATCATGCTCTTAACCTCTTTCTCCATGATAAAGGCCCCTCTATGCATATATAATTTATTCTATGATAATTACCAGCCTAATACAAGTACTATTTTTTACATTTCACGCTGTTGATCAATCCCATTTGAATACAACAAAGCCTGCGATTGCCACAAGCGCTCCGATTGCCTTTCTCCAGACAAAGGGCTGCTTCTCTACCCCAAACAACCCAAACAGCTCAATCAGGTAAGCAACGATGAGCTGGGCAATTACAATCAGCATAACTGCCTTGGCAGGGCCTAATGAATCCATGCTCTTAATGACTGTCAGGGTTATGAATGCCCCCATAACTCCTCCCAGCAGAAAATATTTCGGTTCTACATTGAACAGGGAACGCATGGAGCTTCTGTCTGTAACGAGCCATGCGGCAATGCATAGTAAAAAAGCCGTGAACTGTACAAATGCGTTGGCAACCCACAGACTTGTACTCTCCGTCAGTTTGGTATTAAAGACTCCCTGTACACTCATCAATGCACCGGAAAGCATCGCAATAAAAAATCCAATCATATCAGTAACTTCTCCTTTTTCGTTTACTCATATGATTGGATAAAATATCATTTTTTATTCGCTGCTTTCTTCATAACCGGTATCCGGCAGAAGTTCTACCTGAGGATCTTCTAATACTTCTTCTGTATAGGTTTCTCCGGCTGCCTGGGTCTTAATCTGCTCTGAAAGACTCTTCAGTTCTGTATTGGCATCCGCTCCATCCCATACCTTGGCAAAGCAGATCTCCAATTCTACCCAGAAATTACTGGTCTCCGTCAGCTTGGGGATAGGCACTGAATCAATATAATTCTGCACAAATGCCAGCTGTCTGTCATCCTCATAAGAAGTCTGTAGTCTGGCTGGAAGCTTGCCTGTCATTTCATACAGCTCCTCACTGCCCTGTTCAGACAGGAATTCCACAAACTGATTGGCAATGTCCTTCTGCCCGGAATACCCATTGATAACTAATGCATTGGTAACAGACATGCCTTTGGTAATCATATCCTGATTGATATCCGGAAGCTTGGCAATTCCATATTCATAATCAAATTCCCCTTTTCCGGAAGCCTCTTCCAGACGTTTCAGGCAATCACTTGTAGCAATTGTGTATATCGTCTTACCATCCAGAAACTCCTGGATAACGGAATCATAGCTGGATTCCTTGGTATCAATGGAGAAGAACTGGTTCATCTCCTGATATACCTTTAGGCTGGCGATAGACTGCGTATTATAAATATCAATATGACTCTTATCGTCTCCTGCATCTCCACCAACAGAAATATAGTTACCGATAAAGAAATAATTATAAAAGATATCTGATACATCCCATCTGAAGAAATACTCTACATTCTCCGGTGTGGAATACTGGTCTGCTATGGTCAGTATATCCGCTATGGAGGAAGGAATCAGGGAATCTGCATTCTCAAGTCCAGCCTCTGCCGCAATCTGGTTCAGATAGGTCTTATTATATAAAAGTGCACTTGTTTCAAAATACAACGGATAACCTACATAGTTACCATGATAGCTCACTGCATTTCTGGCTGCCTGGCTAAACAAAGTACTGTCTTCCAGTATCTTTGTATTGTTAATTGGTGTGGCAAGACCAGCCAAATATGCCTTTTCCAGCGAATCATTACTGAGAATATACACATCCGGGGGCGTCTCTTCATCTGAAAGGCTCGCCTGATTGATTGCTTCTAGATATTCCAGTCCTGATACAAGCTTCGTCTCCACTCTGACATCTGTGGCATTATAGAAATCCAATGCCTTGTTATTGAGATAATCCGTAAGGGAATCATCCGTATACCACAGGTGAATGGTCTCCTTATGCCAATCCAGAAGATTCATCCCGTCAGAAACCGGTGTCAATAATGTAATACCTGCAATCATTGCAACCAGTACCAGAATCACTGCCAGTACTGAAATCCATCTTTTTCTTAAATTCATGTGCATTCTCCATGTCGCTATTGCCCACTTAGCAGGGGCTTTTATTCAGCTTCAGCCAGACATGCATCCAGAATTGTTATCATTTCATCTACATTTTCTTTGGAAACTGTAAGTGCCGGGATAAATCGGATTACATGTGTGCCTGCATTAATTAAGAGAAGTCCTTTGTCTAATGCCTTGTTGATAATTCCTGCTACCGGCTTATCACATTCCAGTCCCTGCAACAGACCAAGACCTCTGTGTTCTTTCACGAAATCATATTTTAACACAAGTTCATCCAATTTACCAGCCAGATATTCACCGACTTCTTTTACATTATCCAGAATATTCTCTTCTTCAAAAAGGTCAATTACCTTGGATACGGCTGCACAGGCAAGCGGGTTGCCACCATAAGTACTTCCGTGATCTCCACTTGTAAGAGAGTTCTGTGCCACCTTCTCTGTCATCATAAAGGCGCCCACAGGAACACCACAGCCCAAAGCCTTGGCACTTGTCATGATATCCGGCTTGATACCATAACGCTGCCATGCATACATATAGCCGGTTCTTCCCATACCGCACTGAATCTCATCCAGAATCAGGAGAATGTCTTTTTCTTCACAAAGTGCCTTTACCTTGGACATAAATTCTTCTGTAGCAGGGTAAATGCCGCCTTCTCCCTGAACAGTCTCGAATATGATCGCGCAGGTCTTATCTGTTACCTGTGCCATTACACTGTCAAAATCGTTCAACTCTGCGAACTTGATATTGCCGATCAGTGGCTCAAAAGCCTCTCTGTAATGAGGATTGCCTGTAACCGCAAGGGCTCCCATAGTTCTGCCGTGGAAGGAATGATTCATGGCAATGATCTCATGATCTGTTGTGCCATCCTTGAGGTATGCATATTTTCTTGCAGCCTTAATCGCTCCTTCGATTGCTTCTGTACCACTGTTGGTAAAGAATACTCTGTCCATACCTGATATCTTCTTGATCTTTCTTGCTGCTTCAATCGCAGGTACATTGTAATAATAGTTGGATGTATGGATGACCTTATCAATCTGTGCTTTCAGTGCATCATTATATGCTTTGTTGTTATAGCCCAGTGCAAAAACAGCAATACCGGATACGAAATCCAGATATTCTCTGCCATCCAGGTCATAGAGATGCACACCATCCCCCTTATCCCATACAATCTGATAACGGTTATAGGTATGAAGCAGATCCTTCTCCGCCTCGTCGATATATTCTTTCATATTCATGGCAGCTGTTCTCCTTCCTACAGAATCTTATCCACTTCATCATCCTTAACGATAGCTGTTCCGATACCTTTCTGGGTAAAGATCTCCAGTAAAAGGCAATGAGGAATACGGCCATCCAGGATATGTACACGATTAACACCATTCTTGATTGCTGAAGTGCAGTTTGCAAGCTTTGGAAGCATACCGCCACCGATAAATCCATCACTGATCAGCTGATCCGCCTCAGAAGCAGACAGTCTGGAAATGAAGGAAGACTTATCATTGATGTCCTTATACAGCCCTTCAATATCTGTCAGGAATGCCAGCTTTTCAGCTCCTACGGCTTTTGCAATGGCGCATGCTGCATCGTCTGCATTGATATTGTAGGTCTGGAAATTATCATCCATACCGATAGGCGCTACGATAGGCAGGAAATCTCTCTCCAGCAGATCATAGAGAATCTTGGGGTCTACGTCCTTGATATCACCTACAAAACCGATATCTTCTCCGTTGGAGTACTTCTTATCTACCTTTAATAAACCGCCGTCCTTACCACTGATACCTACAGCCTTGACCCCCAGCTCCTGTACCATGGATACAAGCCCTTTATTTACTTTATTCAAGACCATTTCTGCGATTTCCATGGTCTCTGCATCTGTAACACGAAGACCATTGACGAACTTGGCTTCCTTGCCTACCTTGCCTACCCAGCGGCTGATCTCCTTACCGCCACCATGCACGATAATCGGCTTGAAACCTACTAATTTCAGAAGTGTCACATCCTTAATGACATTCTTCTGCAATTCTTCACTGCTCATGGCGCTTCCGCCGTACTTTACAACAATGATCTTTCTATTAAAACGCTGGATGTAAGGCAGTGCCTCTATCAGGACTTCTGCTTTTGATAAAATCTCTTCCATGTTCTTTTCCATTATATTACCCATACCTTTCCAATATCTGAATAATTACGAATTTAAGAGCGGTAATCTGCGTTAATCTTGACATAATCATAAGTCAGGTCACAGCCCCAGGCTGTCGCCTCTGCTTCTCCCTCATGCATGTCAACGTATACTGTTACTGCATCAGCTTTCATGATCTGTAATGCCTTTTCTTCATCAAATACAATTGGTGTACCGTGGTCAAATACCTGTAATCTGCCATTTTCACTTTCAAAGAAAAGTTCAACATCATTCTGATCGAACTGTGCTCCTGAATAACCCATTGCACACAGAAAACGTCCAAAGTTCGCATCACAGCCATAAATAGCAGCTTTGGATAAGTTGGAGCCGACAATTGCTCTTGAAAGAGTCCTTGCATCTTCCTTGGACCTGGCATTCACAACCTTTGCTTCAAAAAGCTTCGTAGCGCCTTCTCCGTCGCCAGCCATCTTCTTAGCCAGATAGGTACATACATAGTTCAGTGCTTCAAAGAACTTGTCATATGCTTCACCCTTCTGGGTAACTTCTGTATTGCCAGCCATGCCATTCGCCATAACAAGGCAGGTATCATTGGTGGAAGTATCGCCATCTACCGTAATCATGTTAAAGGTATCTACTACACTTGTACTGAGCGCTTCCTGAAGGAGTTCTTTGGAGATTGCCATATCTGTGGTGATATATGCAAGCATGGTACACATATTGGGATGAATCATACCGGAGCCCTTGCTCATACCACCTACCGTAATTTCTTTGCCATCCAGTTCAAAAGACACTGCGATCTCCTTGGAAATCGTATCTGTTGTCATAATGGAGCATGCTGCTGTATGTCCTGCCTCCAGTGTATCTGACTTGGCTTCTACGAGCTTGGCAATACCTGCCTCAATACGATCCATGGGAAGCTGCATGCCGATGACACCTGTGGAACCAACCAGTACTGCTTCTGCGGGAATCCCAAGAAGCCTGCCTGTCACTTCTGCTTCCCTGCGGCAGTAGTCCAGTCCCTGCTTGCCTGTACACGCATTGGCAATTCCTGCATTTACTACAACTGCCTGTGCATATTCACTGTTTGCCACAATATCTCTATCCCATAATACAGGAGCAGCCTTTACCACATTCGTAGTAAAAGTACCTGCTGCCTTGCAAGGCACCTTACTGTATACCATTGCCATATCTTTTCTGTTCTGATACTTAATTGCAGCCTCTGCACCTGCTGCCTCAAATCCTTTTGCTGCGGTAACACCGCCATCAATAACTTTCATCTGCATGACCTCCTTTGTTCTGATTACTGGTTAAATGCAATAATGTTTTCCTTATTTAATATAAAATCATAATAATTTCTGTCTTCACGTTCTACCCATCCCACATGATGCCAGAAGGCGTTGCCTTCATCATTCTGTGTAAAGGCAATGAGATAGACCTTATTGATCTGTTCTTTTCTCAACGCTTCCATACAGAAGACAACCATTGTCTTGCCAATACCGCGTCTTCGGTAAGCAGGGTCTACACATACATGATAGAGGCATCCCTGTCTGCCATCATGTCCACACAGAATCGCACCTACAATCCTGCCATCTTCCACTGCTACTACGCTGGTAGTAGGATTACGGCGAAGGAAACGCTCCACACCTTCTCTGGAATCATCAATACTTCTGATTGCAAAGCCTTTGATCTTCATCCACAGAGCATGTACCTCTTCATAATCCTCAATCGTCATCAACCGTACCATTTCATTACACCAATCTTTCTACATATTAAAAGGCATTTCGAGCCTATCTTTTATCTTAACTGAATCCCTGATGAAATACAACATTTTTACCATATTTTAGTGAATATTTATTCGTACAATTTTTTTCATGATTTTTTTGTATTGTTTGTATTTTTATACATTTTATTATGTATATTATGCAGTTGCATTTGATTATTTTACACTTTTTATAGAATTTGTCAATAGTTTATGCATAATATTTCACTTGATTTATTTCATTATATGTTGTATATTATTTCCATGAACAATATGCATACAGGCATAGACATCAATGTGAAAACATATCACGAACAAAGGAGATATCATTATGAAAGAAAAAGTTGTATTAGCTTATTCCGGCGGACTGGATACCACAGCTATTATTCCCTGGTTAAAGGAGAACTACGATTATGATGTAGTCTGCGTCTGCGTTGACTGTGGTCAGGGCGAAGAGCTGGATGGTCTGGATGCAAGAGCCAAGGCATGCGGTGCTGAGAAGCTCTACATTGAGAATGTGGTAGATGAATTCTGCGACGATTATATCGTTCCATGTGTACAGGCTCACGCTGTATATGAGAATAAATATTTATTAGGTACTTCCATGGCAAGACCTCTGATTGCCAAGAAATTAGTAGAGATTGCCAGAAAAGAAGGCGCTGTAGCAATCTGTCATGGTGCTACAGGTAAGGGTAATGACCAGATCCGTTTCGAGCTGGGTATCAAAGCTCTGGCTCCTGATATCAAGATCATCGCTCCCTGGAGAAATGACAAGTGGAAAATGGATTCCCGTGAATCTGAGATCGAATACTGCAAGGCTCATGGCATCCACCTTCCTTTCTCTACAGATTCTTCTTACAGCCGTGACCGTAACATCTGGCACATCAGCCATGAAGGTCTTGAGCTGGAAGATCCTTCCAACGAGCCTAACTATGATCATCTTCTTGTTCTTGGTACAACTCCTGAGAAAGCTCCTGAGAAGGGCGAGTATGTAACCATGACTTTTGAAAAAGGTGTTCCTACTTCTGTAAACGGTCAGAAAATGAAAGTATCTGACATCATCAGAGAGTTAAACAGACTAGGCGGCAAGCATGGTGTTGGTATCGTAGATATCGTAGAGAACCGTGTTGTAGGCATGAAGTCCCGTGGTGTATATGAGACACCTGGCGGAACTATCCTGATGGAAGCTCATCAGCAGCTGGAAGAACTGGTTCTTGACCGTGATACATACAGCCTGAAGAAAGAATTAAGCAACGAATTTGCAAATGTTGTATACGAAGGCAAATGGTTCACACCGAAGCGTGAAGCCCTGCAGGCATTCATGGAAAAGACACAGGAATATGTAACCGGTGAAGTTAAGTTCAAGCTCTACAAGGGCAATATCATCAAAGCCGGTGAGACAAGTCCTTACTCTCTCTACAATGAAAGCCTTGCTTCCTTCACAACAGGTGATCTGTATGACCATCATGATGCAGAAGGCTTCATTAACCTATTTGGTCTGTCTCTGAAGGTTCGTGCTATGAAGATGCAGGAAGTTAAGAACAATAATAAATAAGGAATAACACTATGATTGTAATCAGTATCATTACAGGCTATCTGGTTATTATGAATCTGATCGGTTTCGCAGTCATGGGCATTGATAAAAGGCGTGCGGTAAAAAGGCTCTGGAGAATTCCAGAGTCTACGCTTTTTATTGTTGCACTGATTGGCGGAAGCCTCGGTTCCATAATTGGTATGTATTTCTTCCATCACAAGACAAGGCACTGGTATTTCGTATACGGGATGCCTTTTATTCTTCTTGTGCAGATTGCCGCAGTTGCAGCTCTTTACTATTCACCGTTTCATTTCGAATTTTTTTAAGGAGGGATTGACACCATGCATATCGCTATCTGCGATGATAATATTGCGGATCGAAAGCATCTGGAACGTCTGCTTTCAAGAGAATCCGATAAGCGTATGGGAACCCCTAATCTGTTGTATGTGGATTCCTATGGCGACAGGGAACATTTTCTGTTCCACCCGCTCATGTACGACATGATATTTATGGACATGTCCGAAAGTCCTGCTTTGACAGCAGAAATCGTTGCTACTATTACAGAAATGGGGTTTACAGCACCTATCGTACTGTATTCATCCAAAATAGACTATACGCAGCTGCCTGACCTTCCACCAAATGTCATCCATCAGAAGAAGCCATATCTTCCTGATCCTCTGCCAGAGCTTCTGGCTTTGGGTGATGCCCATGTACAGGGGCATATTGAAACGATATCCGTGCATCTTACTGATGGATGCGAACATTATATTCCAGTTCGGGACATTATATATTATACACCTAGAGAAGATGGAAATGCCCTCTATATGAAAGATGGTACTTTCGTAGCCGTGACAGAAGATGCCGGACAGGTTCAGCTGCTGACAGAGCCTTATAAAGAATTCTGTCGTATCAATAAAAAAGTAATTGTCAACATGCGATTTATCTCCATGCTGACTCCCATTACAGTTATGATGCAGGATTATCGTGAATTTCACTATTCACCATTTCGCTATTCAGAATTAAAATTTTTACGTGAAGAAGTCAACGACATGGATTAGCTATTCAGGTTCATGCAAAGTAACCACATGGGCAAAAATTTAAGGGAAACGCCACCCTGACGTTTCCCTTTTTTATGTCTATTCTATGCGGTTACGATCACACCGCCATCATTCGCGTACATGCTGCTGATTCCTGCTGTGTCCATGATCAGTACGTCTTTAAACTTCACCTTTGACAGAATCTGTTCTTTCACACTATTGGCTCTTTCCGGATTATTGCAATGTGTGATCATCAGGCATTTCTTCTCCGCATCAACCACATCCCTGACTACATAATCCACCATTTTAGCCAGTGCTTTTTTGATACCTACTGACTGTCCCAGCTGTACGATACTTCCCTGGTCTCCTGCCATAACAGGCTTAATGCTTAATGTAGAGGCAACCAGTGCCTTGACACCCGAAAGCCTGCCATTCTTACGCAGTGTATCCAGATTATCCAATACAAAATAGGTATGCATCCCGTCTGTGAACTTCTCTATCTTCTCTGTAATCTCTTCGTATCCCATGCCTTCGTCTTCCCATCTGGCAATCTGCATGGCAATCTGTGTCTCACCGCAGGAGGCAGAACGGGAATCTACTACATAGATCTGCTTCTCACCATATGTCTCATGATAAAGGTTCTTACCTAATACTGCGCTGTTATAGCTGCCACTGAGCTTGGAGGAAAGTGTCACTACATACACATGATCCGCATCTGTGCGGTATGCTTCCATATATTTCTCCGGTGAAGGACATGCTGACCTGGGGCTGACAGGGCACTCTGCTACTGCCCGTAGGAATTCCTTCTGATCAAATCCATCATCATCCAATCGCTCATAGGAATCTCCCACGATCAGCGTCAACGGAACAATCTCGTATCTGGGATCATGTTTTAATTCTTCCGGTAATTCACAGCAACTATCTACAACTATTTTATAGCTCATATCTATATACCTCTTATATTAATCTTTACTATTTTATGTAGTTTTAAAAACTACATTTTATGTTAGCATATATTTTATCATTTGAAAAGATGTTTTAAAAATAATTTGCACTACTTTACTTCAAATGTTACACTTAGAATAAATGGGACGAATTGTGCTGCATTATGATAGCTGCACAATTCTGTAACCGTCAATATTTCAATTTGTGTAACTATTCAGAACCCCATGCGCAAAATCGCATCTTTGATGCTTTACTTTTGCTTATGTGGTTACTTCGCCATATAAATTGTATCAAATATGCTTATAAATAAGCATATTTGATACAATTTGCATGGCTCTGAATAGTTACCAATTTGTAAATCGAAAATTGAAGCAAAATATGCTCGTTTATAAGAAAAGGAGACTGTAATGACAGCCTTAGAAATAAAGATTACCAAGAATTTTATGAATGCTCTTCTGGTATCAGAAAAGTTTGATGCGTTTCTGGTGGAGGAGGCTTCTGTTACTACGTTTAATACGTTTGAAATAGATGGTCATATTGTGAAGGATTTCTATACCAGTGAAGAGATTGAAGCTGCTGGCGGGGCGCTTCCTGTCTTTTCCCAGTGGAAGGATATTCGTCCGATCTGTTTTCAATTAATCAAAGGGAAAAAGACTCCGGTATCTTTCAAGGTTGTACTTCATGCTTCACCAGAGCTGACTGCACAGATTGCACAGAATCCTGAATGTGGTGTTGATGCATCCCTGATTCGCTCTCTGGGCTTAAATATCCGCTATGACAAGGGACGGGTGACTTGTGTTACCGGTACTGCTTTTACTACCTTTATCATGGATAAGAGTGTAGATGCATTGTGGGATCAATATATCCGCAGTTTTCTTGCCGAAGCCGGACTGGATTTCGAAGAGTTGTGATCGAGACACAATCGAGTAGGAGGGAAATTTAACTAAATTTCCCGACCTCTCACACCACCGTGCGT
>OAVV01000058.1_pt1 | contig 143435 bp, 116 predicted proteins | sample 1501401 | NCBI WGS metagenome assembly OAVV01 (sample SAMEA2580098, study PRJEB22360) | human gut metagenome | biome: human gut; feature: human-associated habitat; material: faeces | place: Denmark | collected 2008/2010 | reverse complement strand
TGCCGAGAAGTCTACCATTTTCACCTCCCTTGTCAATTTTTTTCGAGTCGTTTTTTGTGAGAGTCTTTCATCCATTTTGTCACGTCCATTCATAACTTCCAATTTATAAAATAGTTAGGCTTTTGTCATACTTCCCCTCCCTCGTGCCATTTTTTTGAACATTTTCTCCCGTGATGTTTCCGCAATAACTACAGTTCCTCTTTTTTGCCCCCTGCCAGGACGAAAAAAAGGGCTATTGAACGCAGGTGCTTCCTCCGCCCACCTCCATTGCATTCCTTCCCTTGAAAAGGAGGCTGAACCATTTTGTTTTCCCATGGACGGAAAGGATTTTTTCTGCTATCTATAGGAAGTTTTTATTATTTTGCCATCTATGAAAAGATCATTCTGGATTGGAATTATCTGCGCTGCCTGCTGCCTGGGAAACATTCCTTCCTCATCCGCTGTACAAACAGCCAGTATAGGCTCCACTTTTTCCTGCACCTTCCTGGATTCCGGGGACCAGGGATTTTTTGATTCATCAAGCACCCATACATGGAACCAAGGCCAGATAGACGCTGCCATACGGGCGTTGACCACATGGGATAGCTTGATCAATTCCACCCCGGGCAGAACACTTACTGTTGGCCTCACCTGGTACGACGAAGCCAATTCCTCCACTCTGGCCTCCGCCTATTCTCCTTACTTCTACTACCAGTCAAATGAACCGCAACAGGTTTCCACCCTGGTGGAGTCCGTCTGGCGCGATGGGAGCACGAGGACTGCCACGGGATACGATATTTACATCCAGTGCAATACCTCTCATTTGAATTCTCTTTATTACGAGACCGCCTTACCGGTGGAACATACGGGAAAATATGATTTTCAAAGCATCCTGACCCATGAGGTAGGGCATGCCGCAGGGTTTCTTTCCCTGGCGACACAAACCGGTACCTTCCAGGTCCAGTCCGGGAATGCTTCAGCAGCTTACAGCACCATGCTGTACACCAGGTATGATTCCCTGTTAACCAACCAGGAAGGCCAATCCATCGTGAATAAGGCCGGAAACGGGAATACGGCATTTACACTTGGAGAAACCCTGTCCCTGGGCGATACGGGGCTCACCGCCTATAACCCCGCCACCTGGCAGCAAGGGTCCAGCATGGCCCACATCGACAGCGCGAGCGATCCGGACGCCCTCATGCAGTATTCCATTTCGCCGGATACCTACCACCGTACCCTGACGGATGGAGAAATGGAATTGATGCGTTCCATGGGCTGGAAGATGGTTCCGGAGCCCGGCACCTCCACGCTTTCCCTGCTGGGGCTGGCCGTGCTCGCTTTACGAAGACGCCGCTGCTGACGGTTTCCTCTCCCGGATTTTCCTTTCACGCCGGCCAGACGGCAGTTTCCTTTAGCCGCCAGGGAGTGGATTGATAGCAGAAGGGCGTTCCTGCCAGGGAACGCCCTTCATGGTTTTTCCCGGCGGCACACCGGAAAAGCAGCCTTTTCAGTTATTTCTTTTCCTTGGTAAAGTCCAGCTTGCCGCCCTTTTCCCGCACCACGATTTCCGTCCCTTCCGGGAAGTCGCCCTCCAGGAGCTTGAGGCTGAGGGGGTCCAGCAGGTCATGCTGAATGGCCCGCTTGAGGGGACGCGCTCCATAGACGGGGTCAAAGCCATGGTCCGCCACCAGGGCCGTAGCCTCCGGAGTCATGCGCAGGAACAGGCCCTTGGCTTCCAGGCGCTTGCGGACGCGCTGGAGCTGGATGTCCACAATGCCTTTGAGTTCCTCCGCCGTCAGACGGTCAAAGATGATGATTTCATCAATGCGGTTCAGGAATTCCGGGCGGAAGTGGCCGCGCAGGGCTTCCATCGCCTTGGCTTCCCGCTGTTCCGCGTTGGATTCATTGAGGATGTACTGGCTGCCGATGTTGGAGGTCATGATGATGACGGTGTTCCGGAAGTCCACCGTACGCCCCTGGCCGTCCGTGATGCGGCCGTCATCCAATACCTGGAGCAACACGTTGAAGACGTCCGGATGGGCTTTTTCAATTTCATCAAAGAGGACCACGCAGTACGGACGGCGGCGCACGGCTTCAGAGAGCTGGCCGCCTTCTTCATAACCCACATATCCGGGAGGCGCCCCGATGAGGCGCGCCACGGAGTGCTTTTCCATGTATTCGGACATGTCAATGCGCACGATGGCGTTTTCATTGTCAAAGAGGAATTCCGCCAGCGCCTTGCTGAGCTCCGTCTTGCCCACGCCCGTGGGGCCCAGAAACAGGAAGGAGCCGATGGGCCTGTTTTCATCCTGCAATCCCGCGCGGGCGCGCCGCACGGCGTCGGACACGGCCTTGACGGCCTGCTTCTGCCCGATCACGCGGGCGCCCAGGCGTTCTTCCATATGCACCAGCTTGGCGCGCTCCCCTTCCTGCAGGCGCGCGGCGGGAATGCCGGTCCAGGTGGCCACCACCTTGGCGATGTCCCCTTCCGTGACTTCCTCCTTGAGCAGGCCTCCGTCCTCCTTCTGCATTTTGTTGAGCTTTTCCTTGCCTTCCGTCAGGGCGCGTTCCGCTTCCGGAAGTTCACCGTACGTGATTTCGGAAGCGCGGGTCAGATCCCCCATTCTCTTGGCCCTTTCGCTTTCCAGCTTGAGAGCCTCTATTTTTTCCTGTTCCCTGCGGACGGCGTCCAGAACGTCTTTTTCACTTTTCCACTTGGCAATCATGGAGCCGGATTTTTCCTTCAGGTCCGCCAGATCCTTGGTGATTTTTTCCAGACGCGCCTTGCTGTCGGCATCCTCTTCCTTCACCAGGGCCTGCCGTTCCATTTCAAGCTGCATGGCTTCGCGTTCGATCTGGTCGATTTCCGTGGGCATGGAATCCAGCTCAATCTTGAGCCGGGCCGCTGCTTCGTCCACCAGGTCCACCGCCTTGTCAGGCAGGAAACGGTCTGAGATATAACGGTCGGAAAGAGTGGCGGCAGCCACGATGGCGGCGTCCGTAATGCGCACGCCGTGGTGAACTTCATAACGTTCCTTCAGGCCGCGCAGAATGGCGATGGTGTCCTCCACGCTGGGTTCAGACACCATGACAGGCTGAAACCGTCGTTCCAGGGCCGCATCCTTTTCAATGTATTTGCGGTATTCGTCCAGCGTCGTCGCGCCGATGGTCCGCAGTTCGCCACGGGCCAGAGCGGGCTTAAGCAGGTTGGAGGCGTCCACCGCCCCTTCACTGGCGCCCGCGCCCACGATGGTGTGCAGTTCGTCAATGAACAGGATGATTTCACCGTTGGAGTCCGTCACTTCCTTGAGGAAGGATTTCAAGCGTTCTTCAAATTCGCCGCGGTATTTGGCCCCCGCGAGCATGGACCCGATGTTGAGGGACACAATGCGCTTGTTGCGCATGCTTTCCGGCACGTCACCGTTGACAATGCGCCGCGCCAGGCCTTCTGCAATGGCGGTCTTGCCCACGCCGGGCTCCCCGATGAGCACGGGGTTGTTCTTGGTCCGGCGGGAAAGGATCTGGAGGACGCGGCGGATTTCCGTATCACGGCCGATAACGGGGTCAATCTTGCCGGCGCGGGCGCGGGCCGTCAGGTCCGTGCCGTATTTTTCCAGCGTCTGGTATTTGCCTTCCGGGTTGTCGTCCGTCACGCGCTGGTTGCCGCGCACTTCCTTCATGGCGGCCAGATAGTTGTCCTTGGACAGTCCAAAGGTGTCCGTCAACTGGTGCACCTTGTTCTGCGTGTCCAGAGCCCCCAGCATGAAGTGCTCCACGCTGAGGTAGTCATCCTTGAGCTTTTTGCGTTCATCCTCGGCAGCGTGCATCACCGTAGCCAGGTCACGGCCCATCTGGGGCTGCGTGGTAGCACCGCTCTGGGTGGGTTCATGGGATACTTCCCTCTGGGCGGCCTGCAACAGCAGGCCCGGATCACAAGAGGCCTTCCGGAGAATAGGGGAAAGAATTCCGCCGTCCTGCTCCAGCAACGCCACCAGAACGTCCAGGGAGGAAATTTCCGGCTTTCCGAGCCGCCCTGCCGTCTGCTGCGCCTGCATCAGCGCTTCCTGAAATTTTGTTGTTAGATTGTTAAGCATGGTATGTTGGTAATTTAGACATAAGAATATCTCCAACCGTTGAATGGGAAAGCAGGATTTTTGCCGTTATCCAAATTTTTTTGACCCTCCGAATTCCTTGTAATATTGTAGTGCATCCGGCGTATTTTACAGAACCAGCATTTTACCGGCCTTTTCTTTTTTCCTGTCTCCAGTTTTTTTACCAAAATGATCCGTCTTTCTTTTCTTCCGTTCCTATGCTCCGCCCTGCTCCTGGTTCAAACGGGAGCCTCCGGCAAGGAGATGCCTTCCCCCTATCCCGCTCCGGAACCCGGCGTCCGCCTGACACCGCCGGAATCGCCGGCTCCCGTGCTGAACGAACCGCGGCTTTTCGGCGCACGTCCCGGCTCCCCCATCCAGTTCGCCATCTGCGCCAGCGGAGAACGCCCCATGAGCTTTGCCGCCGCCAAATTGCCCCCCGGCGTGAAGCTGGACAGGGAAACCGGCGTCATCACCGGTAAAATCAGCCGTCCGGGAACTTATGCTTTTCCCGTGCAGATAAGCAACAGCCACGGCAAAGCGAACGGGACCATCACTGTCCGCATCGGGCAGGAGATGTGCCTGACTCCCCCCATGGGCTGGAGCAGCTGGTATTCCTACAGCGGCGGCGTGAGCCAGGAAAATATCCTGAAAACCGCCCGGCTGCTCATCACTTCCGGGCTGGCCCAATACGGCTACCGCTATGTCAACATTGACGATTGCTGGCAAGGCGCCAGAGGCGGCAAGTACCGCGCCATCCAGCCCAACAAGCGTTTTCCGGATATGAAGTCCATGTGCCGTGAAATCCACAGCCTGGGACTGAAAGCGGGGATTTACTCAACCCCGTGGATGGGAACTTACGCCGGCTACATGGGAGGCACTTCCCCCAATCCGCAGGGAGATTATTCCTCCCTGGCCCTTCCTGAAAGCAAACGCCCGCAGCCCGATCAATTGTTCGGGAGCTGTCCGGGTTCCCAGCGGCTGGGAGCCGCCAAAACAGGCCCCGTATGGATGATTACCCAGGATGCCAGGCAGTGGGCGGAATGGGGGTTTGACTACGTCAAGATGGACTGGTACCTGATCGACGTGCCCAGCACGGAAAGAATCGCGGCGGATTTGAAAAAAAGCGGCAGGGATATTGTGCTGAGCGTTTCCAATTCCACCCCGTTTGAGATTGCCGGCCCCATCAGCAAAACGGCCAACGTCTGGCGCACGACGGGAGATATCGAAGACCACTGGGGCAGTTTGAAGAAGATCGCTTCCTCCCAGGAGAAATGGCAGCCCTATGCCGAACCGGGACACTGGAATGATCCGGACATGCTTCAAATCGGCCGCCTGGGCAAGGTCGGAAAGGCGAATACCACATTCTCCCCCACCCGGCTGACTCCGGACGAGCAGTATTTCCAGATGTCCTTCTGGGCCATAATATCCGCCCCCCTGATTATTTCATGCGATCTGGAGCATCTGGACGATTTCACGCGGGGCATCCTGTGCAACCGGGAAGTGATCGCCGTCAACCAGACGTTTCACGGCCCTTCGGAAAAAGTCCTGTCCCAAGATGATGGAGAAGTATGGATCAAACCGCTGGGGGAAGGCCGTACCGCCGTCGGCTTTTTCAATAAAAGCAATAAAGGCCAGATCATTCATGTCCCCCTTTCCCGCCTCAAGCTGAAGTCTCCGCAAAACGCGCGCGACCTGTGGAAGCAGGAAAACGCCGGAACGGCAAGCCGGGAAATGAAGGTGCGGCTCAATCCCCACGGAGCGGCCCTGTTTCTTCTGGAAGGCAAAAGATAGCCCCATGGTTCTGGAGGAGAGTTCCTCCCTTTCATTCATAAAATCCGCCCCGGCGACCGGAGAAAGATGCGGAACCAAGGCACCGGACAACTGCCGGACGATTTTTCCGCCAGGGTATTCCCCGGACCGGGACGGTCAACTATATACCACTAACTGGGGGGCAATGTATCCAGGGCGGCGTTCAGCGTCATCACGTTGATTACGTTTTCCCCCAGGATGCCGCCCGGAATGAGGTGTTCCGCCACCAATCGCCTTACTTTTTCCAGTGGCAGCTTGCGGGCCGCCGCCACGCGGGCCGCCTGGAATTCCGCCGCTTCCGGGGAAATGCAGGATTCCAGACCGCTTCCGGAAGCGAACAGGAGATCTGCCGGAACAGGCGTTTCCTGCGGCAGGTTGTGGGCTTTCAGCAGGGCCGCCTTGCGCTCCGCCACCGTCCTGACCAGTTCTCCGGAGGTCCAGGAGAGGTTGCTGGCACCGGAAGGCATGGTGGCGTAGTCCCCGGCGGAGGGCCTGGGCCAGAAGTACCTGGCGGAAGTGAAGGGCTGGGCGATGAGCTCCGAGGCGATGACTTCCCCCCGTTCATTCCGGATCAGGGAGCCGTGCGCCTGATGGGGGAACAGAATCAGGCTGACAAGCGTGACAGCCAGGGGATAAATGCCGCCGGTGACGACGGCCAGCGCCAGAAACAGGCGCAGATTGGGAAATGTCCATTTCATAATGATTCAGCAGGTTGATTTTTAATTGTTCAGACGAGGTGCAGGGCGGTGACGGCCATGTCAATGAGCTTGATGCCGATGAACGGCGCAATCAGGCCGCCTACCCCGTAAATGAGGATGTTGCGCTTCAGCAGGGAGGCTGCTCCCGCCGGTCGGTAGGAAACCCCCTTCAAGGCCAGTGGAATAAGCGCCACGATAATGAGGGCGTTGAAGATCACCGCGCTGAGGATGGCGCTCTGCGGGGAGTGCAGTCCCATCACGTTCAGGGCGGAAAGCGGCCCCCGGGCCATGCCGTCAGCCACAAAGAGGCCCGCAAACATGGCGGGGATGATGGCGAAGTACTTGGCCACGTCATTGGCGAAGGAGAAGGTGGTCAGCGCGCCGCGGGTGATCAGCATTTGCTTGCCGATTTCCACGATTTCAATCAGCTTGGTCGGGTTGCTGTCCAGGTCTACCATGTTGCCCGCCTCCCGGGCGGCCTGCGTGCCGGTGTTCATCGCCACGCCCACATCGGCCTGGGCCAGGGCGGGAGCGTCGTTGGTGCCGTCCCCGGTCATGGCCACCAGATGGCCTTCCGCCTGTTCTTTACGGATGCGCGCCAGCTTCATTTCCGGCGTGGCTTCCGCAATGAAGTCATCCACTCCGGCCTCCGCCGCAATGGATGCGGCAGTCAGGGCATTGTCCCCTGTCACCATGACGGTGCGGATGCCCATGGCCCGGAGCCGGGCGAAGCGTTCCTTAATGCCGCCCTTGACGATGTCTTTCAGGTAAATGACGCCCAGCACGTCCCTTCCCCGTGCCACTACCAGCGGCGTGCCGCCGGCACGCGCGACGTTCTGCACGGTCATTTCCACCTCCTGCGGGAAAGCTCCGCCCTGGTCCTTCACCCACTGCGCCACGCTTTCCGCAGCGCCCTTCCGGATGGAAACGGCCGGCTGGCCGCCGTGCGCCGCAATGTCCACGCCGCTCATGCGGGTGGAAGCGGAGAACGGAACAAAGGTGATGTGGTCCGCGTCCATGTGGCGGCCCCGGATTCCAAATTGCTTTTTGGCCAGTACTACGATGCTGCGCCCTTCCGGCGTTTCATCGGACAGGGAGGCGAGCTGGGCGGCTTCCGCCAGCTGCTGGTCCTCCACGCCGGGTGCAGGCAGGAATTCATTCGCCATGCGGTTGCCGAAGGTGATGGTTCCGGTCTTGTCCAGCATCAGCACATCAATGTCCCCGGCCGCTTCCACGGCACGGCCGGACGTAGCCAGCACGTTCCGGCGCACCAGCCGGTCAATGCCGCTGATGCCGATGGCGCTCAGCAGGCCGCCGATCGTCGTCGGAATCAGACACACCAGCAGGGAGACCAGAACGGGCAGGGAAATATGGCCATCCGCCCTGAAGCCCAGCGCCCGGGCGGAATCTTCAATGTATCCGGCCATGGCTGGGAGGGAAAGCACTACGGCAATGAAGACGATGGTCAGCGCCACGAGCAGGATGCCCAGCGCGATTTCATTGGGCGTCTTCTGCCGGCTGGCGCCCTCCACCATGGCGATCATGCGGTCCAGGAAGGTATTGCCCGGTTCCGCCGTGATGCGGATGACGATGCCGTCGCTGATCACGCGGGTGCCCCCCGTTACGGCGCTGCGGTCTCCCCCGCTTTCACGGATGACCGGGGCGGATTCCCCGGTAATAGCGGATTCGTCCACGCTGGCGATGCCTTCAATCACCTCGCCGTCAAGAGGAATGATGTCCCCGGCCTCGCACAGCACTTTTTGCCCCTTGCGCAGCTCGGAAACGGAGACTATTTCCTCCGTCCCCTTGTCCGTCAGCAGACGGGCGTTCACATAGACGCGCATTTTTTTCAGAGCGTCCGCCTGGGCCTTTCCACGGCCTTCCGCCAATGCTTCCGCAAAGTTGGCGAACAGGACGGTGAACCAGAGCCAGAGCGTGACTTGCAGGGTAAAGCCGAAAGGCTGCCCGGCGGCGGCATCCCGGATAAGGACGACCGTAGCAACCAGGGCACCGATGGCCGTGACGAATATCACGAAGTTTTTGGATAAAGCACGCGGGTCAAATTTGCGCAGCGCGTCCCGGAAGGCCGTTTTCAGCATGGCCCCGTTGCACCAGGATTGATTCTTTTTTTCTTCTTTCATCATCGTAAAATCTGGTTTGTTGGTGAATGCTCCTTACAGCATGGTTCCCGAATACAGGAGCAGATGCTCCAGAATGGGCCCCAGGGCCAGGGCCGGGAAGAAGGTGAGGGCGCCTACAATCAGCACCACGGCCACCAGCAGAACCATGAACATCAGGTTGTCCGTCGCCATGGTGCCCTGGGCCGGAGGTGCGGTTTTCTTGGATACCATGCTGCCCGCAATGATCATCACCGGAATGATGGCTCCGAAGCGGGCCAGCAGCATCGCCAGGCCGCCCAGCACGGAATAGAAAGGCGTATCCCCCACAGCCAGGCCGGCAAAGGCGCTGCCGTTGTTCCCGGCCTGGGAACCGAAGCAGTACAGGATTTCCGTCAGCCCGTGGGGTCCGGCATTGCAGATGGATTCACGCCCCACTTCCGTAGCGGCGGCCAGTCCGCTCATAAGCAGGACGGTTATGCCGGGCAGCAGAACGCCCACCATGGACCAGCGCACTTCCCGCGCTTCAATTTTTTTGCCCAGGAATTCGGGAGTACGTCCCACCATCAGCCCGCACAGGAAGACAGTGATCATGGCGAACATCAGCATGCCGTACAGGCCGCAGCCCAGACCGCCGAAGATCACTTCACCCAGCAGCATGTTGAACAGGGCAATGCCGCCGCCCAGCGGGGACATGCTGCAGTGCATGCAGTTCACGGAGCCGTTGGAGGAGGCCGTCGTAGCCACGGACCAGAGGGAGCTGTTCGTCACGCCCAGGCGCACTTCCTTGCCTTCCAGCATTTCCATGCCGGGGAACAGCGGGTTCCCCGTGTGTTCCGCCCACTGGGAAAGCCCGATGGTCGTCACAAGCAGAAGCATCATGGCGCCGAAGATGATCCAGCCTTGCCTTTTTTTCCCGATCATCACGCCGTAGGCATACGGGCAGGCGCAGCCAATCAGGAGCAGGGAGAGCATTTCAATCATGTTGCTGAACGGCGTGGGGTTTTCAAAGGGGTGCGTGCTGTTGTTCCCGAAGAAGCCGCCGCCGTTCGTCCCAAGCTGCTTGATGGCCACCTGGGAGGCCGCCGGACCGTTGGGAATCACCTGCTCCACGCCGTCCATGCCCGGTACGGTGGCGGGTCCGTCAAAGGACTGCACCACCCCCTGGGAGACCAGCAGAAGCGCGACGACCACGGAAATCGGAATCAGAAAGTACAAGGTACTGCGCGTCAGGTCCGCCCAGAAGTTGCCCAGAGTGGAGGCGCATTTCCTTTTCAGACCGCGGATCAGGGCGGCCATGACGGCAATCCCCGTGGCGGCGCTGACGAAGTTCTGCACGCCCAGCCCGGTCATCTGGACAAAGTAGCTGATGCCTTCCGGCCCTTCGCCGGAGTAGAACTGCCAGTTCGTGTTGGTCATGAAGCTGATGGCCGTATTCAGGGCAATGTCCCACCGCATGTTTTCCGTGCCGGCGGGATTCAGCGGCAGCCATTTCTGGCACAGCAGGGAAAGGAACAGGATGAGGAATCCGGCGGCGTTGAACAGAAGAACGGCCGTCAGATACTTTTTCCAGTCCATTTCGCGGGAGGGGTCCACGCCGGCCACACGGTAGGTGCAGCGCTCCACGGGACCAAGAACCGGGGAAAGCCAGCTCCGCTTTCCCTGTAAAACATTCGCCAGCCACTTCCCGAGCAACGGAGTGAAGGCGACCAGTATGCCTATGAATAGGACAATGATTAACAAGTCGTGTGAGGACATAACGCAACTTTATACATGTTCCGGAAATTCCGGGTAGTTAACAAGGGGCTGCCGGACATTAAGAAATTGTTAATTTCCCTCTGGAAGCCCGTTTTTCATGACGCCAGTACGCCGTTAGAATTCCACGCCCAGGCGGAAGCCCACCCAGAACTCGTCCCCGGCGTCCCTGCGGCGCAGCACCGTAGCCGCCTGGGAATAATTGACGGAGCCGGAAAGGGAATAATGTTCCGCAAACCGCCACGTCACGCCCAGGCTCCAGTCAATGCAGTTGGAGCCGTCGTCATAGTCCACGTTATAACCGCCGTTGTACCCGTACCTGGCCATGGGCGTTACCGTCACGTTCTCCACGGGGGACCATTCCAGTTGCACAAAGGCGCTGTAATAGGCTTCAAAATCCTGGTGTTCCACCTTCACCTGGGTTTCCGCCCCCACGGTCAGCCAGTCCGTCACGGCATAGGAGACGGTCAGGGCCGGATTGGCTACGTTGTAGTCCTGCGTGAAATAGAACTGGTGCTCATACCAGGGATTGACGGTCCACTTCCCCAGCTTCCAGGCGTAACCCAGAACCAGGTCCAGCTCGTCATAATTGGAGGAATCCCCCCCGGCGTACCAGGCGCTGAGCGTAAGGTCTTTCCAGGAGATGCTCGGAGCCACTTCCCAGATGCCGCTGCCCGGCAGGCAGTCCAGCCCTTCCGTCACGTATTTGCTGGACCAGCCCGCGGAAAGGGAGAAAGCCCAGTCCGTGTCCGTAGAAGGGATGGCGGCCTCCTGCGCGTTGGCCAGGGAGGGAGAGGAGGGAGAGGCCGTTTCCCCGCCCATGCAGACGGTTTCTGCCATCATGGCGCAGCCCAGAACTGCGGCCCCTATGTTTTTTGCGGTGTGTGTAATCTTCATAAAGACGTATCGAATACGTCCTGAATCCTACACAGCATATTGACCTTCGTGAAGTTAAGCCATGCCCTGCAACCGTTATGAAAAAATATATTTCCCGGCTTCCACGGGTGGAAGGCCACAGCCTTTCCCGGCTCGCGGAAATGGGAAAAAGATTTATTCAGCTCCGTCCGCCGCAATCCTGTATCCCAGGCCGGATTCCGCGCGGATGATGCGGTTTTCCGGATCGGAATCCCTCAGCTTCTGGCGCAGGTGGGCGATGTGCACCCGCAGGTAGTGCGTATCTTCCTCATGCTGGGGGCCCCAGATTTCACGGAGAAGCTGGCGGTGGGTCATCACCTTGCCCTGATGGAGCAGCAGAAGGCGCAGAATGCCGTATTCCTTGGAGGTCAGATGGATTTCCTCCTTCCCCTTCTCCACGCGCCGGGAGCTCAGGTCCACAATGATGGATCCCAGCCGGAATACGGAGGGCTCCCTGTCCGGCCGGTTGCGCCGCAGCATCACGCGCAGGCGCGCCAGCAGTTCCCGGCCGCTGAACGGCTTGGTCAGGTAATCGTCCGCCCCGGCGTCCAGGGCGTCCACCTTCTCATCCTCCCTGTCCCAGGCCGTCAGGATCAGAATGGGAACCTGCGTCCATTCCCGGAGCTGTTTGAGCACTTCCAGTCCGTTGATGTCCGGAAGGCCCAGGTCCAGAATAATGGCGTCCGGCCGTTTCAGAGCGGTCTCGCTCAGGCCGAGCTGCCCGTTTTCACACTCGCGGACATGGTAGCCTGCGCCGGTCAGCGTCAGGTTCAGGAGACGGCGTATCTGCCGTTCGTCATCAATAACCAGGATATCTGCGGGAAGGTCGCTCATAACACGGGGAAGGAAGGTTTATTCTTCAGGAACATGATCATGCTCCACCAGGGGAAGGACAAGACGGAAACAGGTTCCGGCGGGAACGGCAACCAGGGTAACGGCTCCCCGCTGCGCCTCCATGAAACCGCGCACGATGGAAAGCCCCAGGCCCAGGCCGCCGGGCCGCGTCGTCCGGAAACGCTCAAAAATGGTTTCCGCCCGTTCGGGGGAAATGCCCGGCCCCAGGTCATGGACATCCAGCCAGACCTGGCCGCGCACGGGATCGGCGCCGCCCTTCAGCGTAATGGGGGTTCCCGCAGGAGTATGCACGCAGGCATTCAGCAGCAGATTGACCAGCACCTGCTCCATCAGGGAGAAATCCGCCTTCACCAGCGGATAATCCGGCGGCAGGGCGACAGACACGGGATGGTCCCGGCGCGCCTCCCTGGTGGCGGCCAGAGCCCCTTCAATCACATCCCCCAGGTCGCACCAGTCCAGTTTGGGCTTCAGGGCGCCGGATTCCAGGCGGCTCACGTCCAGCAAATTTTTCACCAGGCGGCGCAGGCGGCGTGCGGCCAGCAGGATTTCCCCATACTCCTCCCGTTCCTCCGGCGCGGACGCGGCGCGCCCGGCCAGCTTCTCACAGCCGCCCTCAATCACGGCCAGAGGCGTCTTGAACTCATGGGAAACGCTGTCCAGCAAGGAGCGGTGCAGTTTTTCGGATTCCTCCATGAGCCGCGTACGCGCCCGTTCCGCCCGCAGTTCTTCACGTTCCAGCGCCATGGCCAGCTGCGCGCCCATGCTTTCCAGCAAATCCTTCTGCCCTGCCGTAAGGCGCTCCCCTTCCTCCGGCCTCACGCCCAGCACGCCCATGCAGCGTTCCCCGGACATCATGGGGAGGTAAAACCCTTCCGCCACCGGGAGCGTATCCGTAAACCTGCCTGCGGGCCGGCGGTGCTCCAGGCACCAGGCAGCCACGCCCCATTCCTTGTCATCCATGGAAAAAGCCCCCCCGGATTCCCAAAGCTTCAGCCTGCGGCCGCTGCCTTCCGGCGTCATGACCGCCAGGCGCACCCCCATAATCTGGCTGATCTGCCCTGCGGCGACGGAAATCAGGGAAGGCACGTCCGAGGCGGACCCAATGGCCCGCGAATACAGGAACAGGGCATTCGTCTTTTTTTCCCGTTCCCGCTCCTCCTGCTCGCGGACCCTCAGGCGGGAAGTGAGCCGCCCCGTGGAGAGAGCCACCAGAAAGAAGAAAAGGCACATCAGGGCATCCTCCAGCCGTTCTATCTTGAACGTCATCACCGGGGGAATGAACAGCAGGTTCCACAGCAGGGCGCTCAGCGCAGCGGCCATCAGCATGGCCCAGCGGGAACGGATGAAAAAGCCCAGGCCCACTACTCCCGCCAGATACAGGAAGCCGGGAGCGAAATAACCGGTAAACGCGGAAATCAACAGGCCGATTCCCGTAACGGCCGCCGTCACGCCTGCGGCCAGCCAGTAGTCCCGGCCATATTTTTCCGTTTCCCGGTGCCAGCTCTTCCACCGGTTCCGGACCGGACCGGGAGCGGCGGGAACTACGTAAATGTCAATCTGGTCGCTCCCCTTTACCAGTTTGTCCACCAGGGACATGGGCCGCACCAGCCCCCACAGGTAAGCCTCCTGCGGCTTGCCCACCACAATCTGGCTGACATTTCTCAAAAAGGCCATGCGGAGCAGCGTCTCCGCCAGGTCGGAACCGGGCATCACGATCACTTCCGCACCCAGCCGCCGCGCCAGCTCCAGGTTGGCGTCCAGCCGCTGCTGCTGTTCGGGGGACAGCGGCACGCCCGTATCCACGGAAAGGGCAATCCACGGAGCGTTCAGGGCGTAAGCCATGCGCCGCGTCCAGCGCACCAGCCGGGCGGAAAACGGGCTGGGCCCCACGGCTACCATCAGCCGTTCCCCGCTGCGCCAGATGGAGCGGTCCCCGGAGATGGTGCGCACCTCCGTCAGCTCATGGTCCACCTTCTCCGCCATGATGCGCAGGGCCAGTTCCCGGAGGGCCGTAAGGTTGGACTCCTTGAAAAAATGGTCCAGCGCGGCGGAAGCCTGGGGAGCGCTGTATACCTTCCCTTCCTGAAGACGCGTCCGCAACTGCTCCGGCGTGATGTCCACCAACTGGATGCAGTCCGCCTCCGCCAGCACGGAATCCGGCACGGTTTCCTGTACGGGAGCGGCGGTAATGTCATGAACGGTATCGGAACGGCTTTCCAGATGCTGCACGTTCAGCGTGGTGTAAACGTCTATCCCTGCGGCCAGCAAATCCTCCACATCCTGGTAGCGCTTCCTGTGACGCATTCCGGGAACATTCGTATGCGCCAGCTCGTCCACCAGAATGAGCTGGGGCTTTACGCGCAGCGCCTCCTCCAGGTCGAACTCCTCCATCTGCACGCCCCGGTAAGCCATTTTCTTCATGGGAAGGCGCGGCAGCCTGCCGATAAGGCGCATCGTATCCTCCCGGCCATGGGATTCCGCCACCCCGATCATGACCTGCACGCCCTTGCCCGCCGCCTGGATGGCGGCCTCCAGCATGGCGTACGTCTTGCCCACTCCCGGCGCCATGCCGAAGAAGATTTTCAGCAGGCCGCGGCCGGGGCGGGATTCCTCCCTCCGGATGGAGGCCAGAATCCTGTCTGCCCGCTGGCTGTCCGAATGCGTTTCTGAAAACATGAAAAAAGGGAACCGTAATGGTATCCGGCTTGAATGTTAGAATTAACCTAATGGAAGACCGTTCAGGGTGCAAATAAAACAGACCAGAAAAAACGTTAAAATTTTATTAAATTCCACCCCCCTTCCCCATTTTTGTTTCCATTCTTCCCTCTTTTCGTTATCAAGCATTTTTAAATTTTCCCCTTTCCTTTTCACGATGAACGCCTTCCAGACCATTCTCCGCACCGTCGCCTCTTCCGCAGTCCTGTTTCTCCTGCTCCTGGGAACCGCCCTGGCGCGGGGAGCGGAGGAAGCCGCTTCTGAAAACTTCGACTCCTTTCCGACGGGCAGCTTCACCTCCCTGGAAACCGCTCTGGGGACCATGACGGCGGAAAGCGGGCATGCCGCCATCGCCAGCAACCGCTGTTCCTCCCAGCCCAACTGCATGCGGCTCATCGGCCTGGGCGCCGGGACGAAAAGCACGGCCACGCTGACGCTGCCCGCTCCCCTCGCCGTCAAAAAGACGCTTGCCCTGACCGGGGAACGCTGGACGTCCGACAGCCCCTTTTCCTTCACCATCCACGCCGTGGACGGGGAAGGGAATGAAACACTGGTCGCGGACGGCTCCTCCCTGAAAACGGGCAGCAATCCCATGACCCAGCAGGTGAGGGGCGCCATCCCTTCCGGCACCGCGCGCCTCATCTTCCGCTGCGAGGCTCCCGCCAATAAGGGCGTTCTTTTCGACGATCTGGTCTTTTCCGAATTCAACCCCCTCTCCAGCACCGCGGAAGCATGGCCGGCCATGATCCGCATGGAGGCCAACGGCATCCTCCGCTTTTCCCTGACGGAACTCCCCGCTGCGTATGACGGCATGGCCGTCACGGTGGACATGAGCCCGTCCGACGACCTGGGTGACATTGAAAGCGTTTCCCTTTACACCGGTGACGCGGACGGGATCTATTCCGCGCCCGCCTACGGCAGCAGCGGCCACCGGGCCCCGGACACCACCGGCCGGATCGTTCCATGCTTCCGGCCCCCTTGCCAGCCCGGCCCAGCCGCCGGCTCCCGTCATGACGTTCCCCGTCACTCCGGGGGCTCTCACGAACGGACGGCAATACTACTTTTGGGTCAGCGTCAAGCTCAAGAACTCCGCCAGCATGGACCACAAGGTGGGCGCCAGAATCACCTCCGTCACCGTGGACGGGCAAACGACTGATGTTGCCGATGGAGTGACGGCCAGGCAGCGGATAGGCTATGCCGTCGCCAAGGCGAACGATCCGGTTTACGGAGGCCCCTTGGAAGGAAAGGCCTCCAGGAAATTCCGCATTCCGGGCATCGTGCGCGCCAGGAACGGGGATCTGGTCTCCGTTTTCGACATCCGCTACGACGGCCGGAACGACATGCAGGCCAACATCGATACGGGATGCAGCCGTTCCACGGACAACGGACGCACCTGGACGCCCGTCAACGTGGCCGTCAACTTCAACCCCACGGGCGATTCCGCCAACGACTACCATTCCGGCTACGGCGTCAGCGACCCCTGCATCCTTCTGGATGAAGTCAACGGTACCCTGTGGGTGGCAGGCATCGCCAGGCACGGGCTGGCCTCCTCCAAGGCCAACGTGGACGTGGAAAGCCTGGAAACCGCCCAGTATGTGGTAGCGTACAGCACGGACAACGGCCGGACATGGGGTTCCGCGGACCCCGGCACGGGGGAGTTCGTAAAAATGAAACCCCGGAGCATCAACAAGGACATCAAGAACAGGGCCTGGAAATCCTTTTTCCAGGGTCCGGGCCACGGCATTACGATGAAGAAGACGGTCAACGGCGTGCGCCCCATTGTCTTTCCTTCCCAGATATGGACAGGCGCCAGCGGCGCGGGAACTCCCCAGTCCTGCATCATTTATTCTCTGGACCGCGGCCAGACCTGGATCAGCGAGGACACCGGCAAATCCGGCACGCCCGGCATCGGAGCCGGCTCCAGCGAATGCGCAGTCACGGAGCTCAGCGACGGGCGCCTGATGCTCAACGCCCGCAATGAAAGCAGGAGCGGGTACCGTAAGGTCTTCACGACGGACGACATGGGGAAGACGTGGACGGCTCATGCCACCAACCTGAAAGCCCTGCCGGAGCCCGCCGCCTGCCAGGCCAGCCAGCTCGCCGTGGAAAACTCCGCGAACATCAGCAGGGCCCTCCTTTTCTCCAACCCTGATAAAACTTCCGCCCCCCGCGCCCGAATGACCCTCAAAGCCTCCTTTGACGAAGGTGCCACATGGCCCTCCAGCCGCCAGGTTCTTTACGATTCCCGCCCCTGCTGCGGCTATTCCGACATCTGTGAAACGGGAGACGGCCACATCGGCGTGCTGTATGAAGGGCTCAACGGGGACGAAAATATCTTCTTCCTGCGCATTCCGTATGATGAATTCCTTCCTTCCCTGGACGTTCCCGCCGCCGGGGCGCCCGTCCGCGTGGGACCGGAAGGCGTGACGGCAGCCACGTTCACCGTCTCCAGCGACGATTCCTGGACGGCGTCCTCTTCCGCTGGCTGGATCACCGTCTCTCCCTCTTCCGGCTCCGGAAACGGCTCCGTCACCTACAGCGTGGACCGCTGGGAAGGCGCGGGCGAACGCACCGGAACCATCACGGTTGCCGTTCCTGGCGTCCAGCCGGTCTCCGTCACTGTCATCCAGTCCGGGAGGGCCCCTGCGCTGGCGGTTTCCCCCGCTGCGCTGGTGCTTCCCAAAAACGGGGGAACGGCGGTCTTCTCCGTCACCTGCGACGCCGCCTGGAATGTCTCCAAAACGGCGGACTGGATAAACATCACCGGCATGCAGGGAGCGGATACAGGCAATGGAACCGTATCCATTGCCGCAGGGGCCAATGCCGCGGAAGGCTCCCGTACGGCGCAGCTTTCCTTTTCCTCCTTTGGAACCGTCCGCTCCGCCACCGTGACTCAGCGGGGGCAGAAACGCACGTGGAATGAATGGAAGGAGGATGAAATCACCTCCCGGGACCCGGACACGGACCAGACAGGCCCCAATGATTCCCCGGCCGGGGACGGCATCCCCAACCTGTTGAAATACGCCACAGGACTGGATCCCCTCAAACCCTGCGGTAGCGTCGTGCGGGTCACCGCGGAGGAAGCGGGCGGAGACGCCTGCCTGGTACTGGGCTGGCCCGTCAATCCGGACGCCACCGGAATCAGGCACGCAGTGGAAGCCTCGGAAGACCTCCAGACCTGGACGGAGACGGCGGAAGTGGAAACGGAAGGCAAAAGCTCCGCCACTTTCCGGGATGCCGTGCCCATGAACGCGGAAAGTCCCCGGCGGAGATTCCTGCGCCTGAAAATTTCCCGTGAAGGGGAAAGCCCGCTTTAAGGGCAAAACAAGCACGCGGCACCGGGAATCTTCCGGCAAGGGGAAAAAAGCCTTTTTCCCTCAGCCCATCCTTTTCCGATATTGGAGAAGGAACCGGATGCCATGCCGCCATTTTTTCCGGATGGACTGCACTCCGCACTAAAAACGGAAAATGCCGGAAACGCACTTGACCCCGGTAAATTCCACTCTTGCCGTGTCCGCGGCCAACCGCAGGAATCCCCTTGTTTTTCTGCGTTCGCAAAAGACCGTCTAACAAATAAAATTAAAAAATCGGAACGTTTTTTCCTTTCTTAATTGACAAACCATGCCCTTTCCTCTTAATGATTTAATGTTTATGAATCCGGTATATTGTCTGCCAGCGGCCCTCTTCACATGCGTGTTGTTGTCGGCAACAGCCGCCTCCCTGCATGCGGAAACAGCGTACAGCACGCCCTGCGGCTACATCCAGACGGATCTGAATGCCAAAACAACGGGCTATCTGGGCCTGGGAGTGCATCCGGAAGCCCTGATGCAGCATACGCTTGAGGAAAACAACATCACCGTTTCCGGCAGCAAAATCACCATCACGGATCCGGACGTCAATTTTACCGACCTGATGGAGACGGATTCCGCCTATGTTCTGGAACTCATTTTCGGAGACGAGGCGATGGCCCTTCCCCTCAACAGGGACGCGTGGAAAAAGGCCGCCCCTTCCTGGACGGCGAATAAAATAACGGTGGATGACAAAAGCGCAGCGGACCTGATTAAAAACAGCAAGCCGGTTTCCTACGTGCTGCGCAAGGCGCGCACCCTGAACGATGTTCTGGGAGGCGACAATACGTTCAGCCTGAAAAGCGGCACTTCCGGCACGGCGGATGCCGTTTATATCTCCACCTCCCCCTCCATCCAGATTCCGGTTTACCACTCCGCTACGGAAAACAAATGGATGCGCCGCGGTTCCCGGGACGACATGGGCCTTCTCCCCGTCTTCAATCATGAACCCCTTAAAATCGTCCGGAAAGCCGGCAATGGCGTGCAGGCCTTCGTTATCGGGGAAGTGGCGCAGAAGCACCAGAGGCTCCAGCTCTCCCAGGAAAGCACGCTCCTTCATACGGGGCTGCCTGTTCCCCAGACGCTTCTCAGCACCTCCCTCCACACCGCCCTGCCCGATCCTTCCAGTGACGTGGTTTACGTGCCTCTCACACCCGGCGGCCCTCTGGAGCCCTGTTATTATGATTCTTCCTCCGGACAGTGGAAAAACAGGGACACGGGTGAAAACGTATCCTCCACGGCGGTGGAAGGCATCCTGAACATCCTTTCCGTCACCAGGCTTCCCGCTTACACAACTGTCCAGACCAATACATTACCTACTCCTCAATAACAACTTAACAAGTAGTGATACCATGATGAAACATTCCTTCCTGCTGTACGCAGCCGCCGGACTGATGATCGCGGGAGCAGCCTCTGCCACGACGCTCACCGTTTACAATGAAGACGAATATGGGACTGCCCCTATTACGTCCATTCTTGACGCTTCCGGCCATTCCCTGCAAAACGGCTCCGCCATGCTCGGATACCTTCAAGACAGTACCTGGTCTTTCGACCTGGTTGACGGCAAGATTGAATGGTCCAAAAACAGCACGCCCGCAGGCCAGTTGAGCTACAGCCAAATGGCGGAAATCAGGCAGAGCTTCACCACCAGCCTTTCCGCCGTTTCTCCGGAATATCCCGGCGCCATCACCAATGGCGGCCAGTTTTCACTTTCCGGCACGCTGGCCTCCGGTCTGGAAGGAAAGCCCATTGTCCTCCTGGTCAACAACGACGATTCCCCCGGCGAATTCTCCATGTTTACGTTCCGGAACGTGGATACGGGCGAGCTGGCCAAGTACCCGGGAGTGGTGGGGAACGACATGACGTTTTTCTTCGGGTCGCAGGCGGATGCCATTACCGAGGGTTATGAGTGGTATGCCATCCCTCTCTTTAACGACAACTTCAATCTGGTTCCCGAACCTGGCGGCGCTACGCTGAGCCTCCTCGGCCTGGCGGCGCTGATGATGCGCAGACGGCGCTAAAAGAGCTAGCTTTCACCACCGTTAAAGCCTCCGCACGGGAATGCCTGTGCGGAGGCTTTTTTGCAGGCGGACGGCAGCCGCTCTCCAGGCCCTCCTTCATCACATCCTGCCGCCGGAGGAGCGCCGCGAGCCTCTGCGGCAACCGATTCATCATGCGGCTGGCAGCCGCACTGGTTTTCAGAAAACGCGCCCGCTGGCGCCCAGGTTCATCTTTAGTTGGCGCAAGGGCTTGCGGCGCTCCAACCAGGCTCCAAACGGCATTGCGGCAAATAAAACGCCCCGCGCACTCCGAAGAGCGGCGGGGCGTCTGTTCAAGCGGTGGAAACCGCAGGAGTTACTTTTTAACGGGGATGATGTCCAGCTCCGCTACGGCGGCGTAATCCCGTCCCTGCGTCTCACTGAGGGCGGAGAAGCGGAAATAGCGCGCCTTGACGGGTGCCTGGAACTTCACTTCCTGAAGGTCCGCGCTGTCCGGGAAGGCGCCCTTGGCGGCAGGCTGCCACTTCTCTCCGTCCGCGCTCACTTCCACGGAATAATCCTTCACGCGGCCGTTGCTGCTTCCGTCCTGGCGGGGCAGGTAGGTAATGCCGGAGAACTCCCGCTCCTTGCCCAGGTCCACGGCCAGCACGTGCGGGTGCTTGGTCACGGTCTTGTTGTACTCGGAGTGCCAGAAGGTGCCGGGATCCCCGTCAATGGCGAACTCGGCATCCGCCTCGCCCTGCTCCTGGCTGGTCACGCTCTTGACCGTGTATTTGTCCGTACGGGTCAGCATGGTCATGTCCAGCTGGGCCGCGGGCACGCGGATTTCACCCTTGTAGGACTTGGAGGTGACGGGTCGCATGAAGAAGGACAGCGGGTAGGGCTTGTTGGCCTTGATGATGTCCCTGCTCATGGGGCCGGGGCCGCAGGAGGCGCCCCCCAGGCCGCGCGTGGCGGAGGAGAGGACCAGCACGGTCTTGTCCGTCGTCTTCGGCAGCTCCACGGGGTGGTTCGCCAGAATCAGGTCCGTGGTGGTGTACGGAAGGGCGGAGAAGGCAAACGGGGCGCCCACGGAGCCGAAGAGCAGGCCCTGCCCCTTGTCATCCGTGACGGCCACCCAGCGGGTGTCTTCATGGTTGCCGCAATCCTGCGGCCTGCCGTACGGGAAGAAGGAATCTCGGGCCGTCGTCTTGTACACGCCCAGAGGCATGCCGCTCTTGCGGTCCGCATAGTTTTCCTCCGGCCCGCGGCCGTAATAGGTCACGTTGCCCATGTTCGCCGGCAGCTGGAGCTCATACCCCAGGCGCAGCAGCTCCAGGGGATTGCCGCGCGGCAGCAGCACGGACTGGCAGACGACGGTTCCATCCGGGTAGATGGTCCATTCCAGATTGTTGATGAAATGGGTGTTCGTGTCGTTCAGGGGCTGCTTTTTGGGCGTGATGGAGGTCTTGGTGTCGCCATAGCCGCTGATGTTTTCAGCCTGCTTGCCGCTGACCTTGACGGACTGCTTGACGGTGACGCTGCTGCCGTTGTCCACGGCTTCATAGCTGAGCAGTTCATGCTTCAGTTCACGGAGACCGTTGGCCATGCTCTTGGCCATGACGCCCGGCTCGTTGCTGGAAGCGGCGCGCAGGGCGTTCACCGCCATGGGCGTCTTGAACAGGGGCTTGCCGTTCACGGTGAACTGGGCCAGTTCTCCGGTAGCCGCGTCAAACTGCACGGAGAAATCCTTGCCGGACACGGTGTGCTTGTCCGCGCTGAGGGTTACCTTGCCGGCAGGAGCCTTGAACATGGGCAGGTCTCCCTGCACGGGAAGCTGGAGCTGGTCAAAAGCCAGTTCATAGCCCTTCCCGGCCCAGTCCTTGTCCTTCTTCAGCTTGTAGCCGATGCGCAGGGCGTATTCCGCTCCCGGCTTCCGGTTCTTCAGCTGCGGGATGTCCGGCACGGGCACCACGATCTTTTCCCGGGGCCCGGCTGGCGGCGTATCCAACTTGCCTTCCGCGACCACGTTCCCGTTCTCCGTCAGGGTCCAGGTGATGTCATACGGGGTCAGGTCCGTGAAGAAGTTCTTGTTGAAGATGGAAATCCTGCCATCGTCCGTCAGAGACGTGGAGATGTTCTGATAAACGTGCTTCACTTCAAAGTAACCCGGTTCCGGCGTGCGGTCCGCCAGGATGGTGCCATTGAACACGAACTGGCCGCTGTTGGGATGGTCGTTGAAGTCGCCGCCGTAGGCGAGCATCTTCTCCCCGTTCGGCAGGGTCTTGTACAGGCCCTGGTCCACCCAGTCCCAGATGGCGCCGCCCATGATGCGGTCGGAGGACTCGATGGCCTCCCAGTAATCCGCCAGGTTGCCCATGGCGTTCATCATGTTGTGCGCGTACTCTGAAATGTAGTAGGGCTTCGGGAAGTTCTTGTTGGCCGCCATGGAGCGCGTCCAGTCCACGGAGGGGTACTGGTTGGAACCCAGGTCCACGATGTCGTTGTTGCGCTCATAGTGGGTGGGGCGGGACATGTCCCTGGCCTTCACGATCTTTTCCGCGCTGCGGAAATTCTGGCCGGGCCCTGCCTCATTCCCCAGGGACCACATGATCACGCTGGGGTGGTTCTTGTTGCGCTCCACCATCGCCATGATGCGGTCCACGTGGGCCGGCATCCATTCGATGGGATGGGAAAGGGACTCCTTGCCGTAATAGTAGCCGTGAGACTCGATGTTGGCCTCGTCCTGCACGTAAATGCCGTACTTGTCGCAGAGGTAGTAGAAATAGGGGTCCGCGGGATAATGGGAGCAGCGCACATGGTTGATGTTGGCGCGCTTCATCATCTGCACTTCCTCCTCCATCTGCTCCGGAGTCACGTAGTGCCCGGTTTCCGGATGGCTTTCATGGCGGTTCACGCCCTTCACCTTCACCGGCTGGCCGTTCACCAGGAACACGCTGTCCTTGATCACCACATTGCGGAAGCCCACGCGGGAGGAAACCATTTCCTCCGTCTTGCCGTCACGCTTCAGCGTCAGCACCAGGGTGTACAGGTTGGGATCCTCCGCGGACCACAGGCGGGGCTTGGCGTAAATGCCCAGCAGGGAAGTCTTGAAATCCTTCATGCCGGTGATGCGCAGGGATTTTTCCAGCACGCCGTCATACGGCGCGTCCTTGGGCTTGACGGGCTCCACCAGCTTGCCGGCGGCGTCATACAGGGCCATGGATACGGTGCACCCTTCCAGCTTCTCGGTCGCCGGGAACAGGTTGCGCACGTCCACGTCCACCTGGAGACGCCAGTCCCCGTTCATGGTGCCGGGCTTGGCATGGTCAATATTCAGGGCCCAGTCCCTCTGGTCCACCGGATTGGTCTGCGCGAAAAAGTCGCGGATATGGACCTTCGGCAGCGCAAAAATGGAAACGTTGCGGAAAATGCCGGACAGGCGGAACATGTCCTGGCATTCCAGGTACGCGCCGTCTGAATGGCGGTACACCTCCGCGGCCACCACGTTTTCACCTTTCTTGAGATAGGGGCTGATGTCAAAGCGGGCCGGATTGCGGGAATCCTTGGAAAAGCCCACATATTGCCCGTTGATCCAAAGGTAGAAGAAGGAATCCACGCCGTCGAACTGCATGTACACCTCCCTGCCGTCCCAGTCTGCGGGCACTTCAAAGGTGCGGCGGTAGGAGCCTACGGGGTTCCGCTCCTTGTAGGACGTGTAATTCTTGTTGGAGGGCTCCTTCATCACATACGGCCAGGAGCGTTCAAAAGGATACGGCTGGTTGGAATAAATGGGGGTGCCGTAGCCCTGCGTCTGCCAGGAGGCGGGCACCTTGATTTCCTTCCAGTCCTTCACGTCGTAATCCGGCTTGTAAAAATCGGCCGGGCGGCTCTGGGGATCCTTGGCCCAGTGGAACTTCCACTGTCCGTTCAGGGACTTGCGCCACTTGCTGTTTTCAGGCAGCACTTTCAGGGCGGACTGCAAATCGCTGAAAGACGCAAAAAAGGCCGTGGGGGCCTCCTTGTTCAAATGCAGGTTCTGTTCCTGCTCCCATTCCAGCCCGGTGGGGGCGGGCGCGGGGGAGGAATCGCCCGGGGCTCCCAGGCCGCACATGGCGGAGCCTACCGCCAGCGCGGTACAGGATAAAAGCCAGGATCTGGTCGTTCTCATGAAGTAAGTATGTGTCAACGTTGGTATGCAAAAACGGATTGTCCTGTTACATACGAATCCGCAATTCTAATTCTAACAGCAAACTTCACCTTTGCAAGCTGCCGTTGCGTTTATGGACCGCCTGCGGAGAACGCAGCCGTTAAAAAGTATGCTTTAACTGGAGGACGCCCACGCACTGCATGGATTCCTGCTGCGTGTACTCCTTCGTGATGTAGTGCAGGCCGAACAGCAGTTCCGTGCGCTTGTACCGGAGGCCGAAGCCGTAACCCCATTCCCCCACCACGGGATACTTGTTCACGTACTCCGGAGAAGAGCGGAACACCGTGCCGTCCAGGTACAGGTCATGGGCTACGGCGCGCACGGCGGCGTGAAGATAGCCGTAATACCCCCAGTTGGCGACGTTCGTCCTGTTGTAAACGAAGGGCGGCGCGGCGCTGGTGGCCCCGCGGATGCTGTTTTCCGGAGACGTATTGCCCAGATTATAGCCGAAGCGGAAGGACATGCCGCCGCCCGCCTGCACCTTCACCGTGCCGGCGTCCGCATGCCAGTAGGCCAGGGCGTCCGTTTCAAAGCCGGAACTGTAGCGCTTTTCCAGTCCGCGCAGGCGGTAGTAGCGCTTGAAAAACAGATTGGCAGTCATCTCTCCGGGGAGCTGGTTGGACCAGCCGGGCCATTGTTCCATGCCCCACAGCTTATGGATGAAATGCTGGGAGCCTTTCGCCAGGGAATTCGTGCCCGTGGTGCCCAGCTGCAATTCCAGGGAATTGGCCCTGTCTTCATTCTTCACCAGGGAGGTGAGGCCCAGCGTCAGGTTGCCCACGTAGGGATGCTGGTTATAAATGGGGTAGGTAGCCTTCTGCTCCGGGGTGTACATGAGCTGGGTCAGGTCCAGCCCCCACTGCTGGCGGAGGTTGGGAGAACCGTTCATGCCCATGAACCGCCGCCAGGAAGAGGAAGCGTTCGTGCCCCCCAGCACCGTTCCCAGCATGCCGGAAAAGGTGTGGCTCCGGGACGTGGTGCCGGACATCCAGGCAAAGCGGACGCCGTTGGTATAATTATCGTCATCCCCCACGAACATGTCGTTTTCCAGATGGAAACTGATGACAGGGCCCTCCTGCGGCGCCTCTATCTGCTGGGTTCCTGCCTGAAGGGAAGCCACCGACAACAGGCCGGCGCACATGCACAAAGCCGTACAATTCATGCGCGGCAGTTTGTGCGTTTCACTTCCGCGTGGCAAGGAAAAATCAGGCATGCCCTGTGTTTGCACTTTTCAAAACCGGGAAATATCCACAGACTTCCCCTGCCCTGCCAGGGTTTTTACGCCATGATTATTGACACGCACTGCCATCTGGCTTCCGCGCAATTCGACCAGTCCCGCCGGGAAGCCTATGTGGAGCATGCCCTCCGGGAAGGCATCGACCGCATGATTACGCTGGGAGCCCGCCCGGATGACTGGGAGGCGAACACGGCGTGGGCGCGCCAATTCCCGGGCGTGGTCTTTTGCGCGCTGGGAATCCATCCGGACGACGCCCATGACGCGCCGGAGGGCTGGGCGGACCGCCTTTTCCGGATGGCGCAGGACGTTCCCCTGGCCGCCATCGGGGAAACGGGGCTGGACTACTTTCACGGAGCCCCCCGCGGCTGGGAGCCTGACAGCTTCCGACGCCTTCAGCAGAACCTGCTGGAACAGCACTTTGACCTGGCGGCGCGCCTGAACCTCAACATCGTCCTGCACACGCGGGACCGGAAAGGCTCCGGAAGCTTTGAAGACGCCCTGGCGATTGCCCGGAACCACGCGGGCCGCGTGCGCCCCGTGTTCCACTGCTTCATCGGAGACACGGCCCAGGCCGCTCGAATTTTTGACGAACTGGACGGCATGGTCTCCTTCACCGGGGTGGCCACCTTTAAAAACGCCCCCGTGGTGGCGGAAACCGCGCGATGGTGCCCGGAAGACCGCATCATGCTGGAAACGGACTCCCCCTACCTCAGCCCCGAACCCCTCCGGGGCCGCATGAACGAACCCGCCCACCTCATCCATACGGCCCGTTTCATCGCCGCTTCCAGAGGCATGGAACTGGATGAGCTGGCCCGCGTAACGACGCAAAATGCGGAAACCTTTTATAATCTGGACAAGGGCTGAAAAAAAATCCCGGCAATCCGCGCTAGCGCCTTGAAACCGAAATCATAAATTAGTATGAACAGGGCACACATGAAAGCGCCATTCATTTTTACCTGCGCCTGCGCTGCCGCGCTGGTGCTCCCCTTCTCTTCCTGCTCCACCCAGAATTCCTCCACGGCCGGCTATGACACTGCGGAACCGGCCAGCGGCGAAATCCCGCCGTGGATTGCGGAAAGCTCTGATCCCGCTTATGAATCCGGCCATTACAGCCCGGTGAAGAGCTCCTCCAGCTCTTCCAGTTACGCCTATAATCCGCCCGCCAAGCCTTCCGTCAGCAAGAAATCCCCCACGCGGAAAACCACGGCCAGCAGCAAATCCTCCCGCAGCACGAGCGCCAGAAAGAGCACCACGCGCAAGCCCGCTCCCAAGGCACGCACCTACACCGTGAAAAAGGGCGATACGCTGGGAGCCATCGCCCGCAGGAACGGCACCTCCGTCAAGGCGCTGAAGAGAGCCAACGGCCTCAAGTCCGACATGATTCACATCAACCAGAAGCTCACGATTCCGCGTTCCAAGTAATCCGGGGGGCCCTTCCCGGTTTCACCGCTTATGAAGCATCTCTTTCTTCTGGCCGTCCTCCCCGTGGTTCTCATGGGGTGGTCGTCCTGCACCCACTCCGGCAAGGGCCATACGGCCCTGCCGGATCCGCGCGCTGTGGACAAATCCGTCCCGGAATACAAAAACCCCTTCCATCCCTCCACGTATGCCCACTTCGTAGCCCGCAAGGACTACCGGAAAACGTATGACGTGTACAAGGATGACACCCTCCTGAACCGCAAGCCGAAGAAATCCCGCAAAATCTTCGTCTGCCTGGACGAACAGCGGGGCCAGTACCTGGTGGACGGCCTGGTTGCCATGGACTTTCCCCTCTCCTCCGGCGTCAAGGCCTACCCGACCAAGACGGGAGACTACACCGTCATCTCCAAAAAGGAAGACCACGCCTCCAACCTTTACGGCAAGATGTATGATGCGGAAGGCAAATGCATCAACTACAACGCCGAATCTACGGACCCCGTTCCGGAAGGCGGCCGCTTTGACGGTTCCCCCATGCCCTACTGGCAGCGGCTTACCAACGCGGGCCTGGGCCTGCACGTGGGGAAGGTGCGGCGCCATCCCATCTCCCACGGCTGCGTCCGCCTGCCCCGGAACGTTGCGGAAATTCTCTACAAGCAAACCAGCGTAGGAACGCCCGTCACCATCCAGAGAACGCCCCTGCCCGTGCCGGAAGCTCAGAAAGCTCCTGCTGTACAGTAACAAACAGACAGAATCCTGCTACAGCAAAAACAACTTTTACCGGACAGTCTTTTTCAAATATATTTCTAAAAAATTCGCTTCCTTTAGCGAATCCCTGTTAATCCACCTGCCGTCTGTAGGATGGTAATAGCGATAGTTGTAATAGACCAGAACCAATTTGTCATCGTTCATTTCGCTGAACCACTGCACCAGCTGGACGAGGTTGCCTGTACTTCCGAATGTCCCATAGGAGAGTAGTCATAGGCTATTTCCATAGTTCCCTGTCCATTGAATCTCCGTGACGTTCTTGGCAAAGTCCGTTCCGTAGCAGTAGAGGGCATTGTTCTGCACCAGGGCCAGAGGACGCGTGGCCATTGGTTCTAGAGGCCCTACAAAAGGGTCCGAAGTATGTTCCGATTGTTGAACATATCCAATGCCGCTAATTGCAATAACCACGGTACAGATAACGTTCATGGCTAATGACCATTCCGTCTCTGGTCACTTTCTTCATGTAGCGGCGTCCCATGGAGTTGTACCCGCATTCCACTACTATGCGTCACCCTCGCTGGTGAAACTCACCGCACGGTTGGCTGCGTTGTACACAGCTGTCCACACCCCCGTTGCAGTCTTGATCAATGTTTTTTGGTTGCCTGAAGCGTCATATTGCAGCACAAAGGGCGTTTCCTCACTTTCTTCAATGCGGGTGTACGGTTGAGTTCGTTGACCACGTAAGTGAGTTCTTCCGCTATTTCCCGCGCCGCCTTGCGATTGCCGATGTTGACGTGACTGTTCCCAAGGCGGCTCTAGTGAGTTCACTTCTGGCATCATAAGTGAAGCTGTCGGCGCGGACGCTTCCGTTCCATGTAGTTAACTATACATTCCTCGATGGCAGTAGTTTCTTCTTTCGACTTCTTAATTTAATGGAAAGGATATTCTGTTTATCCGCACAATACCCCTTAATTTGGATGGCGAGTGTAATAGAACTATTCCTCTATTTCATCATTATATAATTTAAATAGATAAAATTCAATATATCCTACCATTATTCCAACCGCTCCTGATAATATAAAAAAATAATGATGTTCATCGCATAAGATACGGTCCAGCATAGCGCCCATAATGAGTCCGATAATCAGTCCTAAAAAACAAGTTACCAGTTGATTTATTTCACTAGAGAAAATACGCCAGATTATCCAGCCAATTACAGCCAATATAAATGTTACTGGAAATGAAAATACAATCATTGAAAATCCAGCCATGACGGCATGGTGAAAATTAGATAAACACATGGAATGTCCGGCGCCAATAAGCCAAGGAGCAACCCCGCAAATTAATATGATATGAATTATGTTGTATATTAGTTGCATTGAGAATCATTAAGTAACATATTCCAACCAATATCATAACCTCCTTCCCGAAGTCCCAAAAAAGGAATAAAGCCTCGGCTAGCATAACAAGTCACATGGGCTTTTAGCCTACAGTTGTTTCTTTCTGAATAACACGAGCCGTCTTGACACTGCTTTTCAGCATTTACCAAGCAAAGGGCTGTCGAAATGACTGCAATTGAAAATTGGTATCTCTTCAAAAAATTAATACATATGGACTTTGCCTTGGCCGAATAAGGATCAAAAACCTTTGATGAATTTTGGCATGTGCATTTTGGTGCAGGTATAGAATAGTTACAAAATACTGATGCCAACTCATCTGGAGTAAGGGACTTATTAGGGTAGGAAATTCCGGATGAGAAATAGTCAGGTCAAATCCTAAGCCATTCTTGTCCCCGTTATTTATTGCGTTATTACTAATAAACCCATATAAATTCCATCCCCCTTCTTCGGCGATGGGATCGCGATTGATCCATCTGCCGTCTGCGGAATTGTAATAACGGTAGTTGTAATAGACCAGAACCAATTTGCCATCGTTCATTTCTCTAGACCACTACACCAGATGGAGAAGACTTCCTGTACTGCTGACTATTCCACACGGCGAATAGTCCTAAACTGCCGCAATAGCTACCGCCCATCGAAAACATCTGTGACGTTCTTGTTGAAGTTGTAAAGGACATTGTCCTGCACCAAAGCCAGGGAACGCGTGACTTCTGGTTCCAAAGGATTCCACAGCAACGAGTGGAGCATGTTCCGGTTGTCCAGCGTGTTCGATGCCGTTATTTGCCAATACCATAGTATTAAAACAAAATATTCCATCCATTATTAAAAAACGGTTTAGTTTAAACTAAATATTTATTTAACGCTTATTCTCTTTTAAGAAAATCTCGTATATTTTCGATGATGTATACTGTATCACTATCAGGAAAAACAAGTTCTTTTTTGTTTTTCCTTTCAAAATATCCTATGCCGCCGAATGTACCTTTTGGAGTATTGGTTGCACAATAGCTCAATTTTCCAAGATCATCTTTTTTTATAGGGAAAGATATTTGGATCTCATGTTTGCTTGTAACATTTATGATGGTTGTAATTTTTTGAGATTTATCATCGTACCGATAGACAAGAAAATTAATTTTATCTCCCTTGTTCATTGGTTTTACAACTGTATAAAATTCAAATAAATTTTCTCTTTCGATTATTTCTAATTCCACGTATGGACTCTTTTTAGAAAGAACCAATGATTTCGTTGTGTCAACCAATATAGGAGAGGCTTTTATATTAGGAACAATAAGTATTATGGATAATAAAATAATTCTTGCAATCATAGTCATTTTAACTTGTTCTCGTATGCTTTTAAACGTTGAGATAAAAAATTAATTCTTGTAGCAATTCTCTTTCTGCATGTCTTACTTATTTTCGGTTTTGTGAGAGATTCTCGTAAACACTTTATTTCTATTCCATGCGCTTTTATCTCAGATTCTATCAATTCTCGTCCATGAGTCGGGCTGACAATTCCTCTTCCTGCTGGATAAGGTTTTCCTTTGTCATCAAATGCTATTCTTGGGTTGGCAGCAAGGATGTCGCTCAAATGGCTTTGCTCATGTTTCATTAAGCAATCCAGACAACACTTCCTATCTATACTCCCTTCCGGAGCTTGACCCAGATAAACTTCCAGCCCACCTTTACCATCAGTAACTACGGTATTTATTTTAGGTGGCCTCGGACCTACTTCCCAAAGTCCTAATACATCCGCCCCTGTAACAGGTGAGTTATGGCAAAAAACATACAGATTGGGTAATTCAAAAGAAATATTCTGTTTTTTAACTCACTCTTCAAATATATTTCTAAAAAATTCTCTTCTTTTAATGGATCCTTGTTAATCCACCTGCCGTCAGCGGGATTGTAATAACGGTAATTGTAGTAGACCAGGGCGAGTTCTTCGTCATTCATCTCGCTGGACCATTGGACGGGCTGGGCTAGGTTGCCTGTGCTGCCAACTATCCCATAGGGCGAGTAGTCGTAAGTTGCCGCAACAGCTCCCTCTCTATCAAAAACTTCCGTCACATTCTTGTTGAAGTCCCATCCATAGCAGTAAAGAGAGGCGGCCTGCACCAGGGCCAGGGGACGCGTGGCCACCGGTTCCAGTGGATCCCACAACAGTGTCCGAAGCACGTTCCGGTTGTCCAGCATGTCCAACGCCGCTAGTTGCAGGTAGCCGCGGTACAGGTAGCGTTCATAGCTGACGACCGTTCCGTTCACCGTCACCTTCTTCATGTAGCGGCGTCCCTAGTAGTCGTAGTCGCATTCCACCACCGTACTGCCGTCCCGGCTGGTGAAGCTCATCGACCTATTAATATATTACACATGATCATTGAACTTATACAATTATCCAAGAATTGTAAATAAAATGGGACCTACATACTTGACTAACCAAACTATTTTATAATATTTTCATTATATCCTAATTATTTGAAGGTGAACAATATAGAAAAAAGGAAGATCAACTTACGATCTTCCTTTTTTCTATCAAACCCTCCGTCTTCTCAAAATAATACACATAATTCCTAATAGACTCATGGTAGAAGTCGATGGTTCGGGAACAACGTCATATCCTATTAATTTGAACCATCCCTTTCCCGATTCCCCTTCTTCATAAGTTAATTTATATGATCCGTCAGAGTTGAACATATCAATATCTGAAAGATCATAATTCGTCAAATCGCCCGAAAATAGTTGGAATTCATCACCGGAAGAGATCATACTCAAAATTTTCGTCTCATCAAGATCAAGCCTTATTTGACTACTCTTATCCATGAAAACAGAACCAGCGGATATATAGTAGAACTTATCTCCATTCCCGCAGTTAAATGTTAAAAATGAATTCTCATTTAGTGATAGAGAAAACAAAGTAGAATTTTTAGTTATGTTCCAACTTGATTTTGTTAAATTTATATTAATTGAACCATCATTTTCTTGAGAAGTATAACCATCGAAAGAAGTACCATTCTGAATATTAACAGTTAAGTCAGATGAAGCGGATATTCTCTGATTTTTAGATTTAGACAAATCCACGTTATTAAGACTAACTTCTAGATTTCCTGCACCTGAAATCAGTGTGTTGTTATTAACTGAAGAAATAGATGAATTTGTAAGAGATATAGTACTACTATCTCCAACCAAGACCCCACTGGTACTGGATTTTTTATTTTCAATATGTGTGTTATAAAGAGTTACTTTTGAATCTCCGCTTGCGGATATAGAAGCCCTATTATCTCCTGTTGTCGATATTCTAATAATTCCATTACCTTTATTTGATATTGTAGCGTTTCTACTCGCGTGGATCGCCGTATCTGAGGCATTATAAATTTCTACATTATCAAGGAGAAGGTTTGAATTATTCCAGAGGCGAATACCTGTTCCCTCATCTGCGTAATTATAAATTTTCGTATTGTAGATAGTAGATGTTTCGGTCATGTCACTCAGTTCGATCGCTGAACTGTAACCACCATACACGCCTCCCTTTGATACGGTAACTGAGGACCAACCATAATTCGCTCCTAAATTAAGAAATTTTCCTCCTTTTGAGTAAATCGCCGCATCCCCAAAAGAATTAGATCCACAAACTGTAGAAATTACAATATTAGTTCCGGTATAGGAAGATCCTGAAGAAATCAATAAAGCGCATGAAGCATTTGAGAGGTTATGATGTTTTTCGTTATCTTCTATAATATCTCCATCAATCGTGACATCGGCAGTTTTTGCCGCCAAACAATAGGGTATGGTGTATGAAACCAATAGGCTTAGGGAAATGAATAAGGCCTTTACTGATGATAATGTCTTCATAGTTCTTATCTAGGTTTGTTCCCATTTTAGGAACATTGAAGACCTATTACCGAATATCGAATGACTTGTAAATACTTTTGTACCTAAATTTGGTACAATCTTATTCTCTGTTATTGTTCCAAAATGAGGAACAGAAATAGTAATGAAGAGAAAAATCTTCGTAAAATATTAAAAGAAAAACGTTTAGAGTTGAATATGACTCAACGGGACTTGGGGGAACTTTTGAATACGCCTCACACCTTTGTCAACAAATATGAAGTAGGAGAAAGGTATCTTACCTTTACTGAAGTCATTGACATTTGTAAATGTCTACAGATAGATGTTCATAGCCTTCTGGATGATGTCCTGAAGGATTTTGCCGAGTAAAGTCGTTCGAGATGTGCGGATTGCCTCAGTCCTTTGTCTCCAAGTATGAGACAGGAGAAAGGTATTTGACCTTCATCCAAGTTTTGATGATCTGCAAATTACTCAAAATCAATATTTCTTATTAGAAAATCATATCCGAATAAATGAGAAAAGCATTGTAAATTATGACAAAATTTCTTGCAAAATTTTTTTAGTTATGTACGATACTTCTTATGAGTGATAAAGTCGCCATAGGGTTTAGAGTAGAGCCTACAAAAATTACCTATTCGATTGTTAAAAATGATTCTTCTTCTAATTATTTCATAATTAGAACAGATAAAATAAATGTGACTAAATCACAGTTTATTACCGATCAACTAACCTTGCTCCGATCTCAAGTTATTTCAGTAATAAAAGACTATGGAGTGAATTATGTTGGAATTAAAACTATGGAATCAAATAGTCAAACAGTTAATATATTAAGGTGCTATATTGAAGGAGTTGTAATTGAGGCGCTTGCTAGTTTATGTATTGACAAATTGTTTGTGGGAAACATTGTTCAATTAGAGCCATTATTAGAAATGAAGAGAAAAGAAATAAAATCTTGTATTGATGGTGCATCTTACTATGGTATAGACTCAACAATTAAAAATAAAGTAACACGAGAATCAATATTAGCTGCTATAGGATCTTTAAAAATGATATCTAATGATGGAAGATAGTATAATTGAAACTAATCTGGGTATTGAAATTTTACATAAATGCTCGGAACAAGGATGTTTTTCTACTGTTTATTTTGCTATAGAAAAGCAAACTCTTGCGCACGTTGTCGTTAAAGTGATTAAAAAAAGTGACTTAGAAGAAGAATATTTCAATGAAGCTCGTAAATTGTATGCCTCAAGGCACCCTAATGTAGTCGAAATTAAATGCGCTTCTGATAATGATGATCATATTTTTCTGATAATGGAAAAATATGAAGGTTCTATTTCGTCATTGATGGAAAAACGATTTTTGACTGTTCGAGAATGTATAAAATTTGCACTAGACGCTCTATCAGGAATCCATCATATTCACACAAAAGGCTTAATCCATTTTGACATAAAGCCATCGAATCTTCTATTAACTAATAATAATAAAGTTCTTCTATCGGATTTTGGGCTATCCAGATATGTTGATAGTTCTGGATTTAGCAATGCGCCAACTATGTATAAATTGCATCTTCCTCCTGAGGCTTTTAGTTCCCAAAAATTAACAATTTTATCGGATATTTACCAAATGGGAGTTACTTTATATCGAATGGTGAACGGAGGAAAAATTTGGAAAGAAAATATAAGTAATGTCACAGAGGAGAATTTTGTTGAATTCATACGAAAAGGTAAATTTCCAGATAGAAAGCTCTATTTACCTCACGTTCCTATACCAATAAGAAAAGTAATCAATAAGGCAATGCACATTAATCCTGACTCACGATATCAATCTGCATTGGATTTTCAGAACGCTCTTTCCAGAGAATACAGCAATTTGGACTGGTCTTACGAATTAAAGGGAGATATCCAAAAATGGATACGACCAGTTAATGGAGGTTTAGAGGTATTGGAAATTGAACAAAAAAATCAAAATACATTTGAATCAGAGCATTACAAAATCAATTCTAATTCAGGCGTAAAGAGAAAAAAACGAAATGGTTGTCAAAAAAATATAAATATTTCAGATATTAATGAATTCTGTACAAAAATTCTTTCCGAATAAATCTTATGAATCGATCTAAAAAAATTTACTTTTCTCGTCGTATGCTCTCAAACGAGCATATTGGGAAAAAATATTTAGATCGATTAAAAGAAAGTAATGCTATCAATCTTGAGAATAATTACAAAATATTGATAGTCAAAAATAAATACATTCAAATTTTACCGCTTAATAACAATATTTTACATAGCGACCCGAATAAATCTAAGCGTCATGTTGACTAAAATTTGATAATATCGTAGGATGCAGAACATATAAAATGATTATTGTGAAACCAATTCACAATACATCATTCTCTTACCAACCATTTTGATAATCGTATCTCCTATACATTCCATTACTTCAATCTTGGAGGTATTATGCCTATAGGAAAACTCATGGATATACCTCTTAAGATGTTTTCCACTCATATAATGGTAAACGCCATAATATCCCCTCTTCAATAGAGACCAGAAGCTCTCAATGGAATTAGTATGAACCTCTCCATTGACATACTGTTTCCCCTTATGGTTGACAAACTCATGGACAAATCCGACAAGTCCCTTGTAAGACTTGAACTCATCCGTAAACACATTGGAATTCCTCTCTACATGTTTTCCGATGAATCCTTGTAAATTGTAAGCGGACGTATCGTCGATATGTTTGACAATTACTTTTCCGTTTCTCTGTTTGGCCCCGATGACAATCAATTTACCTACTGAACCTCTTCCCCTGTTCAATTTCTTGGAAAAGTGTTTGTTGGATTCCTTTCCTCCGATGAAGGTTTCATCCACTTCCACAATACCGTCCAACTTCTCCTTTTTATCCTTCATCCAAACTTCCCTAATCCTGTGACAAAGAAACCAAGCGGACTTTTGAGTGATTCCAAGTTCTTTTGAAATCTGGATGGAGGAAATGCCTTTTCTTGAAGTCGCCAACAGGTACATACACATCAACCATTTATGTAATGGTAGTTTTGACTCCTCAAGGATTGTACCGAATCTGACGCTGAAGAACTTTCTACAATCCTTACAGCGATAAGGCATCGGAAAGTGGTTTTTACATTCGGTGATATGGTCGGAACCGCAATGAGGACAGCGGACATGACCATTCCATCTTTTTAACTCAAAATACTTCCGAGCGGATTCCTCATTAGGAAATTTGGAGAAGAACTCATATAAGGAAGTATATTTGGTTTTGTTGTTTCCCATATCGTTGTTGTGATATGGAAATTTTGTCGTGTTTTGATTGGTTCGTACGCGTTTATTTTCAGCGTATTGAGAATTATTTTGTATTACAATTTTCTTACCCATATTGGGCGAGTAGAAAATTGTTCTCAGAACTTAATGATATAAAAATTAATGAGGATTAACTTAAACCATCATTGGGTTTAATGATGGTTAAGTTGTATATCATTTATAATAAATAAGTTATTTTAAAATAATTGTGTCATGCGTATTAATTGTGTGGTATACTAAGGCCGGTCGGAGGAAAGATTGGATGAATGAAAAGGCCATTCATTGTTATATCTTCTCCAGGACCGACCTTAGATGGTAGTAAAATACCATTTAGTTGTCTTATATTTTTTGAGCATATGCCCACAAATATAATTATTGAAACAGAATCATTTGGATCACATGAAGTTTTTCATCTGAAAGGGACAAATAGATATGTATTATTCTTATCAAGGGATAATATTCTAATTGATGATTCAGTTGAAAAACTCTTTATTCAAATAGTAGAAAAGGGGTTAATCTAATAGAATTAGATTAATAACAATCCAAATTACTGATTTGGATCGTCAAGAACGGAGGTAACTCATAATTACCTCCGTTCTTTTTTATTTAGAGGATTTCCTGAAAATGAAGAGGTGATCTGTTGGATGGTTAGTCAAGTATGTAGGTCCCAATAAAATCATACTTTTACTTACTCAAAATAGGCAGATTAATAAATAAAGGAATATGGAGGCATTTTATTTCAATCCATTTATAAGGCGTAATAATTAACTTTAATTGTTCACTTTCTTTTGTAGTAAATACATGATATGAAGATACTTGTGTTCCGCCTAATCCAAAACTTATCAAACGTTCTTGTTTTGATTTGAGTTGCACGCCATCTAATGTTTTAAATTCAAATTTAGAAATTCCGATTAAATCTTTAAAAGAAAAAGAAATTTTATAACCGTCCTTTAACTCTTTTACTGATGTTATTTTTACTAAAGTTTCATCTAAATTAAATTCTTCATTATTTTTTATTTTTATTATTTTTTCTTTTAATGGAACTGTCTTTTGCGATGTTAATACAGTCAAAGTCCCATTTAATACTTTTTCCAATCCTGTTTTAAAAAATAACTTCACTTGAGCTATACTGCCATCTTCAGAAAATAGAAAAGAAAATGAACCAATAGCATTACATGGAACTGGCTCTTGATGATCATAAAGTGTTATTTTTTTTCCACCATATTTATTTTTCACTGTGTAGACAACAGGATTTTTTTCTGAATCTGTAATATCTATTGTAATTTCTAATGTATCTTGATAAAATTTTAGGCCACTATATTTCACTTGGACTTCAGGAACACTTTTTGTTTCTTGGATATTTCCTAAAGAATAATTTATACATACAACACTAATTAATAAATATAATATATAATTCATGATTTCATCTATTTTATGCTAATTATTTTTCAAAAGAAAATGAATCACGTTTCGGGAACCATGCTTCCCCTTTCATGGTGATAGGATAACCAGAGACAGGAATCTCAGCTTCCTCACATTCACATGCTAATGTCAATTTTATTTTAATTTGTTTCGAAAATATCTCATCTTTAGGTCCAAAAATTCCAAGAGCTGTTACACCTCCACCAATTATATTCAGAGCAATAGTAATTGCTTTCCCCCCTGGTCCCGCAAAGAAACTTGCTACAGTGATAACTACTCCTGCAACCTTGAGAGGAGCATTCAAAATAGACTCTTTTAATCCCACTGCTGTGAGTACTATAATATAATCCACTTTATGATCATTATCATGATATTTTTCTTGGGAATCTAAATAATATTTAGAATGTTTAGAAAAAATCCCCGTGAAACCAATTCTAAAACTTTCTCGATCCATAGTTGGTTTTCCATTATCACTACATTGCGCCTTGTATGATCCCACAAAAGTATCAGCAATGCTTTCTTCAAAAATAATATTACCACCTATATTGAATTCTCCTTTACTTCCAAATATTAAACCCAATGAATCAATATTTTTTTCAGAATTATTCCCAACAAACCCATACAAATTCCATCCTCCTTCTGCAGCGATTGGATCGCGATTGATCCACCTGCCGTCTGCAGGATTGTAATAACGGTAATTGTAGTAGACCAGGGCGAGTTCTTCGTCATTCATCTCGCTGGACCATTGGACGGGCTGGGCTAGGTTGCCTGTGCTGCCAACTATCCCATAGGGCGAGTAGTCGTAAGTTGCCGCAACAGCTCCCTCTCTATCAAAAACTTCCGTCACATTCTTGTTGAAGTCCCATCCATAGCAGTAAAGAGAGGCGGCCTGCACCAGGGCCAGGGGACGCGTGGCCACCGGTTCCAGTGGATCCCACAACAGTGTCCGAAGCACGTTCCGGTTGTCCAGCATGTCCAACGCCGCTAGTTGCAGGTAGCCGCGGTACAGGTAGCGTTCATGGCTGGCGACCGTCCCGTTGACGGTGACTTTCTTCATGTAGCGGCGCCCCTGGTAGTCGTAGCCGCATTCCACCACCGTACTGCCGTCCCGGCTGGTGAAGCTCACCGCGCAGTTGGCCGCGTTGTAGACTACTGTCCAAATGCCCGTCGAGGTTTTGATGAGGGTCTGGTTGCCCGAGGCGTCGTACGTCGGCACGAAAGGCGCCTCCGCTTTTTCTTCGATGCTGGTGTACTGGTTAAGCTCGTTGGCCACGTAGGTGAGTTCCTCGGCCAGTTCCCGCGCCGTCTTGCGGTTGCCGATGTTGTCGTAGCTGTAACCGTAGGGGTCTGTTCCCAGAGTAGCCCCGGTGAGTTCGTTTCTGCCGTTGTAGCTGAAGCTGTCAGTACGAGTTGCTTCGGTTCCCCGCTGCTGGGTGCGGGTGACCGGGCGTCCCAATGCGTCGTAGCTCTGGCTGCGGGAGACCAGCGCGGTTCCCCCCAGACGGCAGCTTATGGCCACTGCCAGGTCACGGTGTTCTTCATAGGCAAGTTCCCGGACGATGCCGTTGGGCATCGCGAGGCTGGAGGGCAGGCTGCTTCCCGCCAGGTAGCCGTAGGCGAAGGTTTGTTCTTCTCCTCCGTGCACGATTCCGGCGCCGGCAAGCCTCCCGTTGGCTTCATAGCCCTGGCTTGCTTCCTGGAGGACGTCGGTTCCCTGTTTCAGGGTATAGCCGGAGGACCGGCCGTAGGCATCGTAGTTTTCCTGGAGCTGGCAGGAGGCGCCTCCTATGGTGATGCTATCGGTGTCCGGTTCGTTGTAGGGAGTGTAAGTGATGGTGCGAGAGCCTGAGGCGTCCGTCACCTGGGTCAGCTGGTTGAGGCAGTTGTAGGCGTACTGGATGCCGGGCGTGGAGTCGCTGTAGGAGACGGAGGTGTTGACCCCTTTCTTCAGATTGTAGCCCCAGGTGGTGACCACCCCCCGCGCGTCTGTGAGCGTGGATCTGAGGTTCAGGGCATTGTAGGCGGTGTCCTCATGCGTTCCGTCCGCGTAGGTTTTACGCGCCAACAGCCCCGTGGCTTCATCATAGCTCCAGGTGGTGACGTCTCCGTCCGTGCGTCCCGTGGGGTCGGTGGTGATGTCGCCCGCGTCCTCCCGGAAGGTGGTAAGGCTGACCATTCTGTCGGCTTCGTCGTAGCCGAAGAGCAGGGGCTGGGCGCCCGTTCCCCATTGCGCCGTATTGCGGCCCCGGAGATCGTAGTTGTAGCATGTCGTTTTCCCGAGGGCGTTGGTGACGGCGGAAGGCTGGTCAAACCAGGGATCGTAGGCGGTAGAAGCCGTGTTGCCCGCCGCGTCGGTAACGGAAACAGTGCGCCCGGCGATGTCGGTACGTGTCGTAATGGTGTTGCCCCGTCCGTCCGTGTTAGTGTAGATGATGCCGGTTTCCGCATAGGCTCGGGTCTGCGTGGAAGTAATGCCCGCGTGGTCCGTCTGCGTGGTAGTAAAGTCGTCGATGACCGTCGCGGTGGCCGTGACATTGGAAGTGGGGATGCTGCTTTTTTGCGTCCGCAGGGCGCCTGTTCCGTATTCGCTCCACTGTGTGGATATATTTCCTCTGGGACCGATGAAGACGGTTTTGCTTTCCAGCGTGGACGAGAGGGAGGAAACCAGCGTCTTCTGCGTTTCGCCATAGGTAGTCCCTTGGCCGTTGTTCCTAGTCGCCGTGACGACGCGGTAGACGCCGTCCTGCGCCTGTTCCACGCCGTAACTCCACGTGGTGATGCGCGAGTTGGACACGGTGGCCGGATCGGCAAGCTTCCAGGTTTCCTTGACCTTATTGCCGAAGTCGTCGTATTCCCACAGGGTCGGCGCCATCGTCGTAGCTGCGGTTTCCGCATCTGTCTGTTCCTTGGTCAGCTGTCCCTTGGCGTTATAGGTGTTCCTCGTGTAAATGACTCCCCCGATGGTGTTGGGCCGGCCCGTGCGCAGAATTTCCCCGGCACCGTTGGCGACGCTGCGCTGCAGTTCGGTTTCCGTTTCCCCGGAGACGGCTTTCGTGAAGGTCCGAACGCCGTCGGCAACCAAGTCGAGGGAATAGATGATATGCCGCTGTCCCGTGCCGGATTCTTCCAGGACCGTTCCGTCCGGCGCGTTGCGCGTGACGAACGTGGCTCCGGAGGGAGTGGTTTGCGTCGTCGTCAGACCGTCTTCGCTGTAGGCGTAGGTGGTGACTCGTCCCAGGACGTCCGTAGAGGAAGTTATCCTCCCCAGCAAGTCGTACTCCGAGCTTTCGCTGGTCGTCATGGCCCCCGTATCCCGGCGCGTAGAGAGGTTGCCCCCCGCCGCATCCAGGGTGTAGGTGGTGATGGTTTCCGGCGTGATGACGGTTTCCCCGTCCATTACGGCGGAACGCGTGGTTTCCACCAGTTGGCGCGCCGTGTCGTAGGCATAGTCCATTCTTACACCATTTTCATCAATGTCCCACAACAGGCGCCCGTCGCACATCAGCTCGCGCTCCGTTATTCGGCCATTGCCCGCCGTCCGCTTCACCCACCTGTTCTGCGTGTCAAATTCATAGGAGGCGCTGTCCGTGAGCGCCCATTCCCCGCCGGTGAGCAGGGCGTAGCTTTCTTCCCTGACGCGCTGCCCTTCCGCCGTGATCCAGGTCGTGGTGCGCGTGCTCTGTCCCGGCACGGTTTCCCCGTTGACGCGCGTTTCCAACGTTTCCGTGTAGAGGGCGCCGTGCTCCGTCGTTGCCGCGTAGTCGTGCCAGGTTTGCACGCCGGTGAGGTCCCGGGTCATCCGGGTGCGTCCGCGGGCATAGACGTCGGGCGCGCCGGCCAGCCATTGTTCCGTGGCCGTCAGGCGCGTGCCCGTTACTCCCAGTCCGGTGACCCGCTTTTCCGTCCTTTTGACGTGATTGGCCGTCGTGTACTTGTAGGCAATGGTGGTCAGCGTCTTGACGTGTCCTTCCAGCGGAAGCAGGTCTACCGTTTCCGTGGCGGGTTCGTCGTTGAAGTCGGCTTCTCCCGAATAGGCATAGGTGTAGCGCGTGATGCGCCTGCCGCTTTCCGCCCACGGTTCGTCGCGGGAGAGCAGGCGTCCGTAGAGGTCATACGCGTAATGAATTTGGCTGCCGTCCGGGGCAGTTTCCGTCTTGAGCCGTCCGCACTGGTCGTAGGCGTATTGCGTGGTCTGGGCTTCCGGGCTTTGATAGCCTTCCACTTGAGTGAGCAGCAGATCGCCTACGTCCGTCGTTTGATATATGGAGCAGGTGCGCTCTGCCACGATACCTCCTTTGGAGATTTCCGTCACCAGCTGCCAGACCGAGTCTTCCGGTTCCAGCTCCGTGCGCGTGCGGATGGTCGTGACGGCGTCTTCCCCCGTGCCCTGCCGCATGTTCCACGCCAGGCCGTCGTTCCACCAGGTGACGGCGTAGGGCTGCCTAGCCGGCGCCTGTTCCGTGACGGTGAAGTGGCCGTCCGCGGAAAGGGAAAGGTTGAATGTTTTAAAGGGTGTCCCGGTGACCGTATAAAATCCCTGTTCGTCCGTTCCGGTGATTTGCCCAGGCGTGTAGAGCGCGATGATGTAGCCCGTGGCCGTGACGTTTTCCACGTTGAGCAGGCCGTCCCACAGGTTCCAGATTTGCCTCAGCGAGCCGTCTTCGGCATGCTTGACGTCCAGGTAGGATGACGCGTTGGAGATGACCTGCTTGTCGGTGGTGGTGTAGGAGAGGAGCGTTCCTGTTTCCGCCGAGAAGAGGTATTGGCTGCCGTCTTCCACGATCCAGCGAAGGCAGGATTGTCCTTCCACCGTGTCCAGCGTTGCCCGTCCTCCGCCCGACGTGTCCACGCCAACGGGCAGCACGGACCCGTTCATATAGCAGCGCATGGCAATCACCCGGTCTCCCTGCACCAGATCAAAACGCACTCCGGGTACAATTCCCCCTTCAGGCACGTCCAGGCGGCTGTTCAACGGATGGTTGTAGGCCAGTGAGGAGGGGCTTTCCAGGCCGGAGACACTTTCCTCACTCCTCAATTCCACCCGGCCCGCAGGAATCCCTCCCAGCCCCCTGAATGTTCCGAAGTTGCAGGACCAGTACATCAGGGTGGCCGTGCTTTCCGCACTCACACTGCACCCTGCGGAGGAATAGTTTCCCAGCGTGCTGTTGCTCACTCCCGCCGCGGAGCCCGACCGGGCCAGCGACGGGGAAGGCGGCGTTCCGCCGCTGTTATCACACGTGTCTCCCTCGCACGGGCACTTCTCGGGCTCCTCCTTGCCTCCCGGCTCCGTCGGCACTACGTCGATGCTGTAGTTGCAGATGGAGACGTTGTCTTTTTCAGGCTTGTAGTCGATGTTGGTCTGGTTGACTTCCCAAATGTAGGAGCCGGAGGGCAGCTGCGCCCCGCCGGTCCCCGTGTGGTATTTATGGCCGCCCTGCTTGCCTGCCGTCTGCGAGTCTTTCTTCAGGTTCACCTGCGCCACCACGCTGCCGCTGGAATCCTTCACTTCCAGGCTTCCCCAGTCGTCCACCCCCAGGAAGAGCGAACAGGTGCCGTAGAGCTTTTTACCGTCCGCTCCTTCCGGAATGGTAAAGTAACCGTGAGCACTGTGTCCATCCGCCGACGTACTAGGCGGTCCCACGGTAATTTCATCGTGTTCGTGGATTTCCTCGAACGGTAGCGGATCGGGCTCCGGAACGGCGCGCATGCCACGCGGCATGGGTTTGGCCGTAGAGCCGAAGTACCATTTGCGGTAAGCGGGGATGGAAGAAGGAGTGCCGGCAGAAGAAGTAGTTGGAGTATTCATAAGGCATTAAAGAACTGGGATTGATGATGAAATTAGAGGAGAGCAATCCTCCATGATCATTTTCCCAGTAGCATGATCCAGAGCCAGTGTCAATAAAGTTTATTTGAGAATTTTTGTTTCCCTATGAAACATAACGAATTTTTTCCCATCAAAAAATAATATAATAATTCTTACGCTCAGTACCTTCCTTTTACAGACATCAATATTATCTATTTGTTAGAAAAAAAATCCACAATAGGATGTCATTCCTGCTTGGCGCCAGTCAAATTCCTGTAAAAAATGTCTCTCCCATGGAGAAAGAATGGTTGATGATTCAGTAGTTTGTCTTTTCGAATTTGTCGCAACTTCTGAAAACCCTTAAACAAAAAATACATCTTTTCCGAAGTTTTTCTATGAAAACGGGAGGAGAAAGATTGCCCTCCATCCGTAGAACCCTTACAATTTTTGCCATGCCTGTATCTCCGGCGCGCATTCTGGAAGATTTGTCCCCCTTCTACCGGCAGGAGGAATTTCCCGTGCTTCTGCACCAGTGTGAAACGTGGGCGGAAAGCCGCCCGTTGGAGGGATGCCGTGTGATTGACGCCTCCCCGTATTCCGGAATACCTGCGCCAAATCCGCCGCCCGGCTGGCGGGGGGAGCGGAGTTGACGGCAGCAGTCTCTCCGGTGATGCCCCACGATCCGGAAACGGTCGCGCTGCTGGGCAGGTATGGAATACCCGTGGTGGAGGCGGAACGGGCGGACGGACTCTATGATGTGGTGATGGACTGCGCCGGGGTGCTCAGCCATGTTCCTAGCCGCTGCGGGTATGTGGAACTGACCCGGTCCGGAGCGCAGCATTATACGCGCTGCACACAGCCCGTGTGGATGGTGGACGCCGGAAAAATCAAGCAGATAGAGACTTGCCTGGGAACCGGGGAAAGCTTTTTCCGCGCGCTGGAAGCGCTGGGAATTGAGAGTGGCCCGGGGCGGACCCTGGTAGTCATCGGGTACGGAAAAGTGGGCCGCGGAATCGTTCTGCACGCGCTCAGGCGGGGCTTGAACGTTATCGTGGCGGATGTGGAGGAAAAACCTCTTCCTCTGTCCTCCGCCTCATTCGTGCGCGCAACGGATGGAGAAGCTCTTACCAATACAGTCAGTCATGCCTTTTGCACCGTCACGGCCACAGGGCGGCGGCATGCCCTGTCAGGAGTGATTGACCCCGCTGTGACCCGCTCCTCCGGCGTTCTGCTGGCCAATATGGGCGTGGAGGACGAATGGGGGCCGGAGATCCCGAAGAACCGCCTGCTGAACGGAGGCCGCCCCCTTAATTTCATTCTGCCAGACCCTACGCAAATGTGCTACATAGACCCTCCCCTGGCGCTCCATAACCTGGGCGTCGTGGAGCTTGCCGCAGGCCGCGCCATGCCGGGCATTTTTCCGCCGCCTCCGGAAATGGAGGAAGCTTTCCTTTCCCTGATCCGCTCCCGCGGTTCCCTGCCGCCGGACATGCTGGACTGGATTTCCTGACTTATCATCTTGTCTTTGCAGGAATGAAGGAGTATCGTACAGAGTACGGCTGGGGGCTTCGCGTTCCCTGGCCGGCCTGACGTTTCATTGACTTCGCAATTCATGAACACTTATTATTCCTACCGCAGCTACCGGCTGGGAGGGAGACTCCTCGGCACCCTGGGGTGCGGCCTGGCCTGGGCATTCTTCGGGTCCGGATGGTGGAGCTTTCTCCTCGGCGCTCTTCTCTTGTTCCTGTGGCTTCCCGTCATTCTGGGGAGACCTTATTTTCTCACAATCACTTCCTCCTCCATCTCCTGGGGCAACAGCATTTCACGCAAGGAAATTCCATGGGAACTGATTGAGCGCATAGGATGTACGCCCGATCATGAATCTGAACCCGGACTGATGATTGAACTGAAAGACGGCCGTATTCTGGATGTGGAATCCTCCTGCTTCGGTTCCCTGCCTCCCGTACGGGAAGCCATTCTGCAAGCCTCCGGTTCCTATCCTTTCCATCTTGCTCCGGATTTGTTCGCCGATCCGGGGTTGTTGAGCGAATGACGCGGCGGAGCCTCCTTAGACCCGCTGCGGCACTCCGTGCCTTCCCTTGCGCCTGAACCGCACGTTCCCGGCGCCGGAAGGTGTTTATACGCGTTTTTTCCGGTGCCATGCCGGCACGCCTGTTTTTTATCCCTCCCCCGGAAACCACCGTCCGGTTTATTGACGACGGTGGAAAATGAAAAATGTTCCACGTAGAACATTCATGTGAATAACCCAGTCATCACTTTCATTTTCAATCAATAAAAAACAGGCGCCGTGACAGCACGGCGCCTGTTCTCGTATGAATGATTTTGTACCATCAAAATCAGTTGGGAGATCTCATTGGCATGAGCACGTACAGGAACTCATCACCTATCTTCAATACGCCCGGGCTCATTTCATCAATGAGGTTTAACGTGATGATCGTATCCCCGGCCATCGTCTTCAGGGGAGCCATGAAGAAATCCGGGTTGAAGGAAATGGAAAGCGGCCTTCCGGCATAAGTGATCGTCATGGATTCATGAGCTTCACCCACGCCTTCCGCGCTGGAAGCCACTTCGAGTTCGTTTTCACGGAAGTTCAGCTTGATGTTCGTGCTTTTGTCCACGGAAAGGAGGGACACGCGGCGCACCGTTTCCAGCAGTTCCCCGCAGGGCAGTTCAATGCTTTCCTTGCAGTCCGTCGGGATTACCTGGCGATAGTTCGGGTAATTGCCGTCAATCAGCTTGCTGATCAGCAGCGTGTCATTGATTTCAAAAGCGGCCTGGTTGCGGGTGAACCGTACGGTGACGGTCCCTACTTCATCCAGAAGGCGGCGGAGTTCACCAACGGCCTTGGTGGGCAGAATGGCGTCCAGTTGCTGTTCTTCCGGGAATTCCAGGGCGGTTTCCGCCAGGGCCAGGCGGCGGCCGTCCGTAGCCACCAGAGTCATCTTGCCGTTGCGGAAGGAAAGGGAAATGCCGTTCAGCACGTAGCGGGTCGTATCCGTAGAGATGGCGTATTCCGTGCGGCGGATGCAGTCGCGCAGCAAATTCTGGTCCACCTGGTACACGGTCGCCTGTTCAAAGGACGGCAGTTCAGGGAATTCGTCCGCCGGAAGGCCATTCAGCTTGAACTGGGAGCGGCCGCATTCCACAGTCGCCTGGTTGCGCTGGTTGACGTCCACCTGGACTTCTGCTTCAGGAAGCTCGCTGATGATGCTCACCAGCTTTTTGGCGGGAAGAGTCACGGTGCCCTCGCGCAACACGTTCGCGGGAACTACGCCGGTGATGCATACGTCAAGATCCGTAGCCGTAAAACGTACCTGGCCGTTTTCAGCTTCAATCTTGACGTTGGAAAGAATGGGCAGCGTCGTCTTGGAAGACACCACGCTGGCAACCTGTCTCAGACCGTCGAGAAATACTTGCTTGGAAATGGTAAACTTCATGTGTCTGTGCTTTTATCTGCCTCGCATCCTCTCACAAGTGCCTCCTGTGATTCAAGCCATTTCTCCGTCAAACCCTAATATTTGGCAGTATTTTTTTAAAAGCATACCATATGTAGTAATATGCTATTTCTCCGGGCATATCTTGCATGAAACGGTTTTTCAAATTATTTAAGTATTCTTAAAAGTCCGTTCTCCGGCGAACAATTCCCGGTTGACGCGCACGCGGATTTCGAATCCGGGGTCAAATTATTTTTTTAAGAACAAGCCGGTTAACAAAAAGAAAGATCACGGAAAAATAAAAGCATGAAAGGAAACATAAACAGCGTTTCTTCCGGATCGTGTATATGTTCAATGAATTTGCCGCTTTCCAGAGGAAAAAGAACGGCATCCGGATTCGAAATCCGCTACTTTTCAGCCAAGCTTCGGCGATTTTAAACAACAAAGACTTTCAGAATTTCTGTGAAACGTTCATTCATTATTTTGTCTTTACTGGTTGCGGGAGGCATGGCCCATGCGGCTTCTCCCATTTATTCCTGGGAGTGGACCACTGAAGGAACGCAAATAACTGCTCCCGGCTGGAACGGTTCATTCAATTATACAACCGGCAACGATTATGCCACTTTCGGCAGCGGCTCCGGCGGAGGCACGCCCTACAACTCTGGCATAGCGGGAATTTCAGGCAGTTTCACCGTCAGCTTCGACCTGAAAAACCTGAGTTCCACCAACAACGCCTGGAAAGACGTTTTCAGCTTGTATTCCAATGGAACGGTTTCCGGAGAATCCAACAGCATGGTACTGGAATTCAATGCTTCCGGGGAACTTTATTTTTACAACAAGGGATTTGGAGGCCAATCCGGCGGAAACATCAATACAGGCCTGACCTGGACGGACCTCCAGCAGGACAACTGGAACAATCTGAGCATCGTTTCCGATCTTTCCTCCCAGACTCTCTCCGTGTACGTCAACGGCACCCTGGCAGGTACGATCACCGGCTGGAATCCGTCCTCCCCTGCCCTGACAGGCTCCCAATTTGGAGCTTCCTTTGGAAACACCCGTCCCATGAACGGAACCATAGATGTCAACAACATCAAATTTTACGACGGCGTTGTGCTTCCTGTTCCGGAAGCGGCCACTGCTTCCCTGGGGCTGCTGGGCCTGGCCGCCCTGCTGATGCGCCGCCGCCGGAGCTGCTAAGCATTTGCCGTTATCCAGCAAGAGGCCGCATGCCGGGAAGGGTTCCCCCGCATGCGGCCTTTTCCGTATTCCGGCACTTCCGTCCCGGAATTCATGTTCCCGTGAATGTTTCCCCCGGCATGGTCCAGGCGCCGGGCGGAACCACCCTGCCCGGCAAAACAACGGTATTGGCGCCCAGGCGCACATGATCCCCAATGACGGCTCCCAGCTTGTTCCTTCCGGTAATTTCCAGCCTCCCGGCCGCCATCATCCTGTGCTCCCCGCCGTCATGGCGGAAATTGGAACACACCGTTCCAGCCCCGAAATTAACGTCGCTGCCAATGATGGAATCACCCGCATAGCTCAGATGGGGAATAAACGTCCCGTCTCCGATGATGCAGTTCTTCAGTTCCACCCCCTGCCCCGCTACACAGCCGTTTCCCATGGACACATATCCTCTCAAATGGCAGTTGGGCCCAAGACGGCAGCCATCCCCCACCCATGCGGAGCCCTCAACCACCACGCCGGGCATCACCACGGTGCCCTTTCCCACACGGAGACTGCCCAGGACGTAAACGCCCGGCCGCCCGGAAAAATCGTCTCCCTCCATTCCCTCCATCACTCTCTTCTGCCAGTCCAGCAGGTCCCAGGGATAGACGAGGCGCTCCACAGCCGCCTCCCGCCCGGAAAAAACACGTGACAGTCCGTTTCCCGGCCCTTTCCGGGCCAGCAGCCGCCCTTCTTCATTCCGTACTTCCCCTGTCCCGCAGGAAGCAAGCCATGCGGCAGCTTCCGGGGAAAAATCATGCATGGACACCTCTACCACTTCCGCCGCACTTTCCGTAACGGCGGCTTCCGGATTAAAAACCGCCTCAAAGCCCGCTTCCCGGAGCCGGGAGGCACAATAGGCGGCTACGCTCACCCCGGCCACGGAAAAGCCGCGGAAGGGCCTCTCAGGGCTCGTTGCGGGAAAGGTATGGTCCCTTTCCGGAATGTAAATCAATCTGGCAACCCTCATGGAGGAATGGTATGCTTTCTTACGGCGCTTCCGCAAGACGGAACGTGCGGCTCCGTTTCACGGTTCCACTTGCCAATAACCCTGTGAAAGGATAAGTTAATTAACTGTGAGTATGGTGTGAATAAGTTATTCAGATGTTATCCACATTTTTATGAACCGAATTTATTCACACTGGCGGATGATTTCAATCCATTCATTCCCAGGCGGTAAAAACGTTGTTCACACTGGGCACAGGGTAGAAGAAGAAGAAATTTAATATTGTTAAATCTAATATTCTTCAATCACACAACGTGATTGTCCTTTCTCGCGCATTCGTGCTACAAGGTCGGCATGAACACGGAAGACCAGGATACGCGCTGGATGAACATGGCCGTAAAACTGGCCGAAAAAGGGGTCGGGCTGACAAGCCCTAATCCCTGCGTGGGAGCGGTCATCGTGCATGAAAACCAAGTGATCGGCTCCGGTTTTCATGAAAAAGCCGGCCTGCCCCATGCGGAAAGGAAGGCTATTGCCGATGGAACGGCCAGAGGCAACGCGGCCCTGTTTGCGGATTCCACTCTGTACGTTACTCTGGAACCGTGCAGCACCACCGGAAAAACGCCACCCTGTACGGAAGCCATTCTGGAACACCATTTCAAACGGGTGGTTTATGGCTCTCAAGACCCCAATCCCAGACACCGCGGCGCCGCGGCTGATATTCTTGGGAGAGCAGGCATCCAGGTCACCCGCGGAATTCTGGAAAAGGAATGCGATCATTTAATCCGGGGATTCAGGCTGAACATGCTGGAGGGGCGCCCATGGGTGATCGCAAAGAGCGCCATGTCCCTGGACGGCCGCATTTCACGCAGTCCGGAACGGTCCCAGTGGCTGACGAATGAAAAATCCAGGTCTTTCGTACATACCCTGCGGGCTGAGTGCGATGCGATTCTTACCGGAGGAAATACCATGCGCCTGGACAATCCGTCCCTGACCATCAGAAAACCGGACCGTCCCGTTTCTTCCCTTAAGGAACAGCCCTGGCGCATTATCCTGACTCACAACGCCGCATCCATTCCTGCGGATTCCGTTTGCCTGACGGATGAATTCCGTGACCGGACCCTGATTGTAGAGAACGTTTCAAGTTATTTGGAATTATTAAAAAATCTGTATAATGAAAGAAAAACAGGGACTGTCCTGCTGGAAGCGGGAGGCTGCCTGGTCCGGGAATTCCTGAAAGCCGGCCTGGTGGATGAATGGGTGGGATTTTACGCGCCCATCATAACGGGCGGCGGCGCAGACGGCGTAACGGGTGGTTCATTCCTGGAACGTGAAGCCTTTCTTGAGCAGCCGGTTGTGAGCATCTTTGGAAGCGATGTGTGCATCCGGGGCGACGTAAGCTACCGGTAACGGGCACAGTCAATTATTCATTCGCCTTCCGGATTGTTTTTAAACCGGGAAAGCATCTTTAATTACCGGTGAGCCTGCCATTCGGCGGTTTTTCTCATCATTGTGCATCCTCTCTGTTCGTGTCCCTTTTTTAAGACAAGCCGGATGGCATGAACCGAGCCGGAAGCATATCGGTCATACAGGGGAAAATATTCAGGAAAAAGCCCCCCCCTCGTTTATAAACCGGAGCCTGCAGGGAGTGGAAAACGGGTCATAGGGAGAGCATGAGGCTTTTACCTTGCATGCATGCAAGTTTTCAGCATTCAGGAGCCGGGCCATATTCAAATTTAAAGCCCCGGCATGAAAACGGCGCAGGCTTTCATGCCTGCTGCCTGCCGCGCTTTTGCAAATGAACAAGCAGCAGGGCAATGTCCGCCGGAGTAATGCCCGGAATGCGGGAAGCCTGCCCGATAGTGGCAGGACGTATGCTGCCCAGCTTGATGACCGCTTCTTTTTTCAGGGCGTGAACGCGTTCGTAATCAATGTCGGCAGGAATGATTTTACTTTCCATCCGGGTGATTTTTTCCGCCTGTTTTTTCTGTCTTTCAATGTGGCCTTCATACTGGATATCCGTGGCAATGGCATCCAAATGTTCCACGTGGAACATTTTTTTCAGTTCTTCAGGCAGCAGGGTCCAGTCATTGCCTGGCCTCTTGAGCCAGGTGGAAAGGGAAATGCCTTCATGTTTAAGCAGAGCTGCTTTTGCTATTCCTTCCTCAATGGCGTTTTGCCTGTCTTCCGTTTTCCTGAACGTTTCGCGGGTGATGAGGCCCGTTTCAAAAGCCAGGGGGGCCAGGCGCAGGTCCGCGTTGTCCTGGCGCAGCAGCAGCCGGAATTCCGCCCGGCTGGTGAACATGCGGTACGGTTCGTCCGTTCCCTTGGTGACAAGGTCGTCTATCATGACGCCGATGTAGGCCTGGTCGCGGCGCAGCACCAGGGAGGGCTTGCCCAGAGTTTTCAGAGCGGCGTTTGTTCCCGCCATCAGACCTTGCGCGGCGGCTTCTTCATAGCCGGAGGTACCGTTGATTTGTCCTGCAAAGTACAGGTTTTCCACCAGCTTGGTTTCCAGAGTAGGGTGCAGCTGCGTGGGAGGGCAGAAATCATATTCCACCGCATACCCCGGACGAATCAGTTGGGCGTTTTCCAGGCCGGGAATGGTGTGGATGAAATCGCATTGCGCGGAGTAGGGCAGGGAGGTGGAAACGCCATTGAGGTAGAATTCCTCCGTACTGCGGCCTTCCGGCTCCAGGAAGACCTGGTGGCTGGTTTTTTCCGCAAAGCGCACGATTTTGTCTTCAATGGAAGGACAGTACCGGGGGCCTATGCCCTCAATGATGCCGCTATAGAGAGGGCTGAATTTTAAATTGTCCCGGATAATGTCGTGGGTGGTCTGATTGGTGTAGGTAATCCAGCACGGCATTTGCTTCATGCGGAAGTCTTCGTCTCCCCATGTGTTCAGGGTGCAGAAAGGTTCGGAAGCGCGTTTCAGTACGTCGCGGGAACGGTAACTGAACAGAGCCTCCGGCGCGTCTCCGGGCTGCATTTCACAAACGGAAAAGTCAATGGATCTTCCATTGACGCGCGGGGAGGTGCCCGTTTTAAGCCGTTCCACTTGAAAGCCAAGCGCGGCGAGGTCGGTGGAAAGGCTGGAAGGAGCGCAGCCCATGCGGCCGCCCGTTATGTGCTGAAGACCCACGTGCAGCAGCCCCTGCATGAATGTACCGGAGCAGATGACCACGCTGCGCGCGCAGATGGTGTAGTCCAGGGAAGTGACGGCTCCCGTCACCTGCTGCTCCCCGTTGACGAGCAGTTTGACCACGTCACCCTGGAACAGGCGTATGCCCGGGGCGGTTTCCAGAACCATTTTCATTCGTGCTCGGTAGGCCGTTTTGTCGCATTGGGCGCGGGGTGCGCGCACGCTGGGCCCCTTGGAGGCGTTCAGCATCCGGAACTGGATGGCGGTGGCATCCGTATTCAGTCCCATGGCCCCTCCCAGGGCGTCTATTTCCCGGACAATGTGGCCTTTGGCAAGCCCCCCGATGGCCGGGTTGCAGGACATTTGCCCGATGGTATCCAGGTTGTGGGTCAGAACGGCGACGGAGCACCCCAGGCGGGAGGCGGCCAACGCCGCTTCAATGCCTGCGTGCCCGGCGCCGACGACGAGGACGTCGAACAGGGAGGAGGCGGGGGAAGGAGAGGAATTCATCAGGATGCGGAGCAAATGGCAAGACGGTGCAGAATCAGCCGCGGATCAAGCGAAGAAGATACCAGGGCCTTGTCCGCCTTCATGCATTCCTTTAAAGTCTGCTTCAACCGTTCCGTCTTGAATTTGGAAGCGTTCTGCGCCGCCAGGAAAAGCGGGTACGCATTGGGAGTGCCGTCTTTTTTCAGGGGAATCAGCGCCGCGGCATAGGAGGGCAGGGAGGAGATGCGGGCCGTAAATTCCTTGAAGTTGGTGGGCTTCAGATTGAACGCGTCACATAAAAGCCTGGCGGCCAGCAGATTTCTCAACGTGGGGATGAACGCTGCGCGCATGATCGTGACGGCGTTTTCACCGCGTTCCAGTTGAAAGTCAATCAGGGAGATGGCCGCGTCGCTCTTCTTGTTTTCCAGAGCACGTGAAATTTCAAAAATAACGCCCGTGCGCGTCAGCGGAACCATGCGCTCCACATCCTCCGGCATCACGGTGCGCCTGTCCGCGCCCAGATAAAGATCCAGTTTTTCAATTTCGGAAATAATCTGGCGGGAGGATTCGCTGACGCGGTGAATGAATAACTCCAGAGCGGCGGAATCGAAGTTCATGCCCCGCGCGCCTGCCTCCTTGTTGATAAGGGGCATCAGGCTGCCTTCCCAGCCGGCCTTGGTGATGTCCGGCTTGTTCAGTTCCTCCGCGGCGGAGGATTGGAGCAGGAATTTGTTAAAGGAACGGCGCTTGTCAAATTCAGAGGCGGAGATGAGCAGCAGGACGTCCGGTCCCAGTCCCCCTTCCAGCAGATGCCTGAGAGAGTCCAGAGCCGCTTCCGTGGTGGAGGAACGCCCCGTGACGGAATCCCCCAGAAAATTGCAGTTCTTCATCCAGACCACCTTGCGGCCCGGAAAAAACGGCAGCGTGCGCAGGGCTTCCATGACTTGGCGCGTCACCTGGTCCGCTTCATCGGAATCGCCGCAGGCCGCTTCCAGGATTTCATGGGAAAATTCATTCGTGCCTTCCGTCAGGGCGGCAAAGATGCCGGAAGCCTTTTCACGCACCATTCCTTCGTCCGTACCGAAAACGAGGTGAATGGCTTGTTGTTGTAAAGTGCTGGTACCCATAAAACCGTACCCATACGGTATCATAAAATATGCCTCGTTAAAAGACGTATTTGTCATTTGAAAGTTTTTTCATTTGAAGAGAATAGGCTTAAATAGTATCAATAGAACCGGAATGTCAAAAAGCGGCTGGAGTCTTCCAGGTCCATTTTTCAGGCATCTCCTCGTGATCAAGCCGCAAACCGTTTGATCGTTACTACGGCAGGGCATTTCCATGAGATCGACTATATGGACACGGGCTTTACTTGTCATCATGATGACGGTTATGATGACCGTCGTCGCCGTTGCCTATTGGAGGTGGAACAGCCGCGTTACGGAGAAGAACGTTTCCTTCCGGTCTGAGGTGTTTACGATGGCGCAGCAGTCCGAACTCAAGGAGGAGGACGTTCCCATCCTGCACCAGCTCAATGAAGAATATTCACGCGTCGCCCGGCTGGTGGAACGGGTGCTGGTCAGCATAGACACTACGGGCGTGACCAGCGTGCCGCAGCCTTCCGAAGACGGTGAATCCATGATTGAAAAAAGGCTGGCGGTCCATGGCCTGGGTTCCGGCGTCATCGTCACGGAAGAGGGGCATATCATTACCGCCTACCATGTCATTCAAAACAAGCATGCGCTGCGCGTCACGCTGAGCAACGGGAAAAGCGTTTCCGTGCGCCTGGTTGGGGTGGATCCGGAGCTGGACATCGCCGTGCTGCAGGTGGAAAACCCGATGGCCTTCACGCCTCTTCCGTTCGGCAACAGTGACGAGATTGCACCCGGCATGATCGTCCTGGCCTGCGGCAACCCCTATGGACTGGGGACGACGGTTTCCCGCGGCATCATCAGCGCCCGTGAACGCAAGCTGGTGGATTCCGGCCTGGACCTGATCCAGACGGATGCCAGCATCTTTCCCGGCAATTCCGGAGGGCCTCTCATCAACATCCGCGGTGAAATCATCGGCATCAACAAATCGGTGCTTCCCAATGTGGAGAAAAACTACGCTGGCATTGGCTTTGCCATTCCCTCCAATCTGGTGGTGCACAGCTTTGAGCAGATTTGCAGGCATGGACGCCCCATGAGAGGATACCTGGGGCTGGACATTGTGCGCAATACTCCCCCTCTCCGCAGTTTCCTGGACTACCATGAAGCAGGCGGCGCAGTAGTCAACATCGTGAAGCCCGGTTCCCCGGCGGAGCAGGCGGGCCTTCAGACGGGAGACGTGATGCTGAGCTTCAATGAAGTTCCCATCCAGACCGACAAGGATGTGAAGGACCACATTGAAAATCTTTCCATCGGCGACAAATTCCGGCTGAAAATCTGGCGCAAGGGACAAAAAATGAACGTCACCCTGAAAGTGGGGGACAGCATTTTAAAGAACGTTCCTTCTCCGTGGGAGGACTTTATGGAAGGAGTGGGCATGCATCTGCGTGAACTCACCGCTGAGGAACAGTCCATCGGCGCGCGGGGATTGCTGGTCATCCAGGTGAATCCGAAGAAATCCGTGGGGCAGATCCTCCAGGCCGGGGACATGGTCTTTGCCGTGAATCATCAGAGCGTCAGCACCATGGATGCACTGGTCAGGGCTTTGAGAGAGGGGCCGGCCCTGCTGACCGTTTCCCGTGACGGGCAGCAGTTCAACGTGAAAGTGGATGCCCGCCCGGTTTCCGAAAAGACGCTGCTGCCCCGCATTCCCACGGCGACGAAGAGCAACGCCATCATGCCGCGGGAGCTTTGAATTCCGCCTGTGCGGCGTCTGCGGAAGACCGCATCCGGAGAAGCGTTTTCCGGCATCCTTATGCCGCGGGCTTGACTGGCAGTCAAAAGCGCCTATAATGCATCACCTTTAAGAAATTAAACTTATGACTCGTCATACTATCTCCGTACTTGTTGAAAACAAATTTGGCGTGCTTGCCCGCATTGCCGGTTTGTTCAGTGGACGGGGCTACAATATTCATTCGTTGAACGTTGCCCCTAGCCAGGACCCGCGCTTTTCACGGATGACCATCGTCGTACGCGAAAAGGAGGATGTTCTGGACCAGATCATCAAGCATCTGGAAAAACTCGTCAACACGGTGGAAGTAGTGGATTTCCGCAACACGGACAACGTGTACCGGGAAACGGTATTGACCCGCATCGGCGTGGATTCCGCTTCGCGGCATGAAGTCATTGAATTCTGCCAGATCCTGGGCGCCAGCATCGTGGACGTCACGCGGGACGCCCTGACCATTGAAGTGACGGGCGGTGAGCACAAGATTGACCGCTTCCTGTCTCTCATTGAGGATTACGACGTGCAGATGCTGACCCGGAGCGGCCGCATCGCCCTTCCCAAACCCCGGCAGTAAAGAAATCCTTTCCGGCTTTTCCATCAACCCTGCAGGACGTTCTTGCAGGGTTTTTTTCTCCCCTCCATCATGAACATCACCTATCCGGACCTCCCCATTTCCCGCCGCCGGGACGACATTCTGGCGGCGATGCGGGAGCATCAGGTCATTGTGGTGGTGGGTGAAACCGGGTCCGGCAAGACCACCCAGCTTCCCAAAATGGCCATGGAGCTTGCCGGGGAGGCGCGGGGCAGGGTGGGGTGCACCCAGCCCAGAAGGCTGGCCGCGGCTTCCGTTTCCCGCCGTGTGGCGGAGGAACTGAATTGCGAATTGGGCGGCCTGGTGGGCTACCAGGTGCGCTTTGAGGAAAAAGCCGGGCCGGATACGCGGTTGAAGTTCATGACGGACGGCATTCTGCTGGCGGAAACGCAGCATGATCCGGACCTGCGCCAGTATCATACCCTGATTCTGGATGAAGCCCATGAACGCAGCCTCAACATCGACTTTCTGCTGGGCTACCTGAAGCTTCTGCTGGACAGGCGGAAGGATCTGCGGCTGGTCATCAGCTCCGCTACGCTGGATGCGGGGGGCTTTTCCGAGTTCTTCGGGGGCGCCCCCATCGTCCAGGTGGAAGGCCGTACCTATCCGGTGGACCTTCATTACCTGCCGCCTCTGCGTGATGATGAAGAGCTCCCCGCCCATGTGGCGCGCGCCGTGGACTGGCTGGACACCCTGGACGACCGCGGGGACGTGCTCGTCTTCCTCCCCGGAGAGCGTGAAATACGTGAAGTGGCGGAAAAGCTGGAAGGCCGGAATTTGAGGAACACGCGCATCCTCCCCCTCTTTGCCAGGCTGGGCCTTGGAGACCAGCAAAGGATTTTTCATCCGGAACGCGGCTGCCGCCGCATCGTGCTGGCGACCAACGTGGCGGAAACGTCCCTGACCATTCCCGGCATCATTTACGTCATTGACTCCGGCTTGGCGCGACTCAGCCGCTACAGCCCGGCGCGCCAGGTGCAGCGGCTTCAGATAGAACCCGTCTCCAAGGCCAGCGCGCGCCAGCGTGCTGGCCGCTGCGGCCGCGTGTGCGAGGGCGTCTGCATCCGCCTGTACAGTGAGGAGGACTGGGAGGACAGGCCGGACTTCACGGACCCGGAAATCAGGCGCAGCGCGCTGGCCGGGGCGCTTCTCCGGATGAAAGACCTGGGTCTTCCGGAAATGCCGGAATTCCCCCTTCCGGACCCTCCTTCCTCCAAGCTGGTCATGGAGGGCTACCGCACCCTGCGGGAAATCGGCGCCCTGGACAAGGCCCGGCAGCTCACGCCCGTGGGCATGAAGCTGGCGCGGCTGCCCATTGACCCGCGGCTGGGCCGCATGCTGCTGGAAGCGCAGCATGAACAGGCCCTGCCGGAGATGCTGGTGATTGTGGCCGGCCTGGGGATCATGGACCCCCGGGAACGTCCGGCGGATGCCGCGCAGAAGGCGGACCAGGCCCACGCGCAGTGGAAGGATGAAGACAGCGATTTCCTGTCCCTGCTCAAACTGTGGAAGGCTGCGTGGCAGTTCCGGGAAGGCCGGCGCTGGCACAAAAACCAGCTCCGGAAATGGTGCGGGAAAAACTTCCTCAATTTCAACCGCATGATGGAATGGTTCAACCTGTGGGAAGACCTTTCCCGGCTGCTGAAGGAGACCTTGAAATGCAGGATCCCCCCCCTGGAGGCGGAAGTGGAACGGCAGGCTTCCTTCGCCATGATTCACCGGAGCATCCTGGCGGGCGTTCCGCGCCAGTTCGGCCTCTGGGATGCGGACAACCGGGAATACCGCGGCGCCGGGGGACGCTCCTTCGGCATCTTTCCCGGTTCCGGCCTGTTCCGCCGCAAGAAGCGGAGCGAATGGGTGATGGGCGTGGAGCTGGTGGACACCACGCGCCTGTGGATGCGCCGCGCCGCCCGGCTGGAGCCGGAATGGGTGGAACAGGTGGCTCCCCATCTCTGTGAATCCCACTATTCCGGAGCCCGGTGGGACAAAGAGCAGGGCGCGGTTTACGCCGTGGAGCGCGTGGTGTGCGGAGGCCTGCGCATCATTGACAACAGGCGTGTGCACTATGGCCGCATTAATCCCGCCCATGCGCGGGAAATCATGATCCGTGAAGGACTGCTGGGCGGCGGCTTCCGTACGAAACCCGGATGCATCAGGCATCTGGAAACGCTCCGGGAGGAAGTGCGGCAGATAGAACTGAAGCTGCGCCGCCCGGATCAGGTCTGGTGCGAGGAAGGCGTTTTTGAATTCTTTGACAGGCTCATTCCGCAGGACTGCTGCACGGCCAGGGCCTTTCTGCGCTGGGCCGGAAGCATGGAAAAAGACAACCCGGAAGCCCTGCACGTTCCGCCGCAGGAGGCCATGTATGATTTCTGGGGCAGGGACCTTCTGGACGGCTTTCCGGATGAAATTTCCTGCGGCGGCGCGGAATACGCCGTGTATTACCAGAATGACCCCGGCGCGGAAGATGACGGCGTGACGCTGGGCGTCCATATTGACCAGTTGCCGGACGTGCCGGAATGGCTGCCGGAATGGGGCGTGCCGGGCCATCTGGCCCAGCGGGCGGAATGCCTGCTGCGTACCCTTCCCAAGGACTTGCGCGTCTTTCTCCAGCCCATCAGCCAAAAGGCCGCCTACTTTGCGGAACTCCGGCATGGCCTGGAGCCGGACGGGCCGCTGGCGCAGAAGCTGGCGGAATTCGTGGAAGCGGAAACCGGACGTTTCTGCGCTCCCTCCTTCTTTGACATGAACCGCATTCCGGCGGAGCTGGTCACGAAAATCTGGGTCTGCGACGACGAAGGAGAAGAACTTGCCATGGGTACGGACGTTGCGGAGCTGAATGCGCGGCTGGGCAAAAAGCTCTCCCGCCGGTTCCGGGAAACAGCGGCGGACATCGTATCCGTAACCGGAATGAAGGAATGGACCTGCGGAGATTTGGAGCGCACGGTGGACGTGGCGGGAAGGCCGGGTTACGTAGCCCTGGTGGATGAAGGCCCGTCTGTAGGCGTCCGCGTTTTTGAGGATGAACTGCGCGCGGAAGAAGCCCACCGGAGAGGCTGCCTGCGCTTCATGCGCCTGCGCCAGACAGACCAGCTCAACCACCTCCGCAAGAAATTCCCGCTGAAACTGGAAGGGAAGCTCTCCCTGCACATGCTTGGCCGGGACCCGTCCACCAATGCGGACGACCTGGTGGACGTTTCCGCGGAGATCGCCATGGGCCGTCCCCTGCCGCGCACGGCGGAACAATTCGCCGCTGCGGAAATGAACCTGCGCCAGAACCTCTTTGACGCGGCGCACAGCGTGGCGGACGTCTGGGAGTTGATAGCGGCCACGGAGCATGCCGCCAGGGACTTTATGGCCGCGCAGCAGGGCGTGCGCCATACGGAGCGCATCACGGCTGACCTCCGGCGCCAGCTTGACTGGCTGCTCCGGCCCCGCTTCCTGTGGGCGCATGGGGCGGAACGCCTGCCGGACCTGAAACGGTACATGCAGGGCATCGCGGAACGCATCAGGCGCATCGGCCAGCAGCCCCTGGCCAGGGAGCTGGAACGCCTGGACCTCTTTGAACGCGTGTACCTCCCCTGGCATCAGGGCCTGCCGGAACATGACGGCGACCCGCGCTGGACGCAGTACGGCTACCTGCTGGAAGAATACCGCCTGGCCGTCTTCGCCCCCGCCATCTCCGTCAAGGGCCGTATCTCTGAAAAGCGCTTGATGACCGCTTTTGAAGAGCTGTCCTGAAAGCCCGGTTTCCGGAATGGGACTGGTCCGGGTTTACAGGCCCTTGGACAACTGGGCGAATTCAATCAGGTTTGTCTCCTTGCCGAACAGGATTAGGATGTCGTGGTCTTCAAAGACGAGATCCGGGGAAGGGGTGCCAATGACGGGAATGCGCGGGATGGAAAGAATTTCCCGGCGCCCCTGCGGGGTCTGGGCTTCTCCGCGGCGGATGGTGAGCAGGTTGAGATGGTGCTCCGTGCGCAGGCCCACGTCCCGGAGGCGCTTGCCCACCCAGATGCGCGGCACGGCTATTTCCACGATGCTGTGGTTCTCATCCATGGGGGAGACGCGCAGGAATTCCGGGGATTCCAGCTGGCTGGCGAGCTGCTTGGAGGCCACGCGCGACAGGTTGATGAGCGCGTACACGTTCATTTGGCTTAAAATGTGCTCGTGCACCGGGCTCATCACGCGGGCGTAGATGTAGCGCACGCCCATTTTCTGGAGGTGCGTGACGACGAGGAGGTTTTCTTCAAAGCTGTCCCCGATGGCGACGATCACGGCGGACTGGTCGTCCAGCTCCAGTTCCCGCAGGGCGGCCGGATTGGTATAATCCGTCACCACGGCGTAAGTCACCAGGTCCTTGATCTGCTCCAGTTCTTCATCCGTGGAGGCGACGGCCACTACTTCAATGTTGCGGGCGGAAAGCTCCGTGCAGAGCTCCTGTCCAAACTGGCCCAGGCCGATAACGGTATATCTCATGATGGTATGTTCAGGTTAACGGAATTTTGACGGATGGATAGCGGTAATGCCGCGGGGTAGGGGTGCCGGCCAGCGCGATGAGGAAGGCGAAAAGCCCCACGCGGCCGGCGAGCATGTTGATGATGAGAAGATACTTGGAAGGGTCGCTCAGATTGGGCGTGATTCCCCGCGACACGCCTACCGTAGCAAAAGCGCTGCAGTTTTCAAAGAAGATATCCAGTGAGCTCATGGCGGGCTCCAGGCTGCAAATAAGAATGGTGAAACAGCCGATCCAGGCGCAGGAGACCACCACCGTGATCACGCACCGCGCCACGGTGCGCTGGTCAATGCGGCGGTGGAAGAATTCCACGTGGTCCCGGCCGCGGAGGATGCGCAGGATTTCCGCGCCCGCAATGGCGCAGGTGGTGGTTCTCATGCCGCCCGCCGTGCCGCCGGGGCTGCCGCCCACCACCATCAGGCCGAGCCCGCCAAGGCTGGCCGCGGGCAGGTAGCGGCTGTAGTCGCTGATATTGAATCCCGCCGTGCGGGCCGTGACGCTGTCAAAAAGGCAGCTCCAGAGGTGCTGCCCCAGCGGTTCGGAAGTGTGGGGGGCGGAAACGGCAAAAATGGACAGGGCGCCCCCAGCCAGCAGAATGCCCGTGGCGATCATCACCAGTTTGAAATACGGGGTCCACTGCATGCGCAGGCGGCGATGCTTGGCCAGAAAGCGGTTGACCAGGCGGGAGTTGATTTCCTTGTAAATGCCGAATCCCAGGCCGCCGCATACGATCAGCGCCATGATGACGGCCTGCCCGCTGTAGCACAGGCGGATGCCCGGCTCCATCAGATTCATCGGGAACGTGGAAAAACCCGCGTTGCAGAAGGCGGAAACGGAGTGGAAGAGGGAGTGCCACCACAGGGGTTCCCCCATCAGGTTGATATCCTTTCCTTCCCAGGAAAAGTACAGGAGGACGGCCCCGCACAGTTCAATGAACAGCGTGCTGACTACGATGGTGGTGATGAAGGAGACCACGGACCCCAGGTTCCCTTCGTCCAGCAGGTCCGTCAGCAGCACGCGGTCACGCAGGGAAAAGCCCTGGCCCGCCACCATGGCCACGAAGTAGGCGAACGTCATGATGCCGAACCCGCCGATCTGGATGAGGGCAAGCGTGAACATTTCCCCCAGCGGGGTGAAAGTGCTGGCGAAGTCCACGGCGTTCAGCCCGGTGACGCACACGGCGCTGGTGCTGGTGAACAGGGCGTCCGTAAAGCTCAGCGTGATGCCGGGATACGTGGAATTGGGGAGCAGAAGCAGCCCGGTGCCCGCCAGGATGACCACCCCCAGGGAGGTCACGAACTGCATGGCGGGAGCCATCAGCGGGCGCCCTTTTTTCTGCTTGCCCAGCAGCCATTCAAAAATCCTGGTCAGGGACATCAGCGTGGGGATGGCGATCAGCCCTGCCGTAATCACCAGGCGGGAAAGCTCCGTAAACCTCATGTAACTGTCCTCCTGCTGCTCCCTGGCGATCAGCAGGAAGATCAGCAGGCAGCAGATAATCTGGAAAATCAGCAGCCTCAGGGAAGGGCGGTTGATCTCCTTCCGGAAGAAGGAGCCCAGCACGCCCGTCAAATGGCCCAGCGTGGCGACGGCCGCAATCAGGCGCGACCATTCATGCTCCGCATGCGTCAGGGGCCACCCCAGCTCCCAGATGACGGCCCCCAGAAGGATGGCAATGCAGATAGCTGCAAGTTTGGTAAATCCCGAGCGTGTGGTTGTCATGGGTGGAGATGCCTTGCGCGGAGTCTAGCACCTGGACATGGAAAGAAAAGCTATTAAGCCGTTTGCCCCATTTCGCCCTGTTTACTCCGGTTATTTCCAACGCGCGCAGAGGAAAGGCGGCTGGGGGGAGGAAGGCATAACTTCCAGTTAAATCCCCGGGCTGTTCAGGTCCGGTCACGGAGCGCCGCAAAGGCTGGCGGCGCTCCTGCCGGCTTCGGGAGCAGGGGGAAAAAGTCAGGCCCTGCGGCGCATTGCCAGCAGAGCCGCCATGCCCAGGAGCCCCAGCAGGGCACAGGACGGTTCGGGCACGGAAAGCGTCACGATTCCCGTGGAAGCGTCGTAATCCAGCACATTCCAGCCATGGGCGGCCTCTGCCAGGGAAAAATCTTCCGCGGAGGAAAGCCCTTCCAGGGTACCCCCTGAAATATCCGTAATCCTGAAGGACATGGTGCCGGAGCGAGCAAGGATGCCGCTGACGTCCAGAGTCAGGCCGTCCAGCAGGTTCAAGGCGCCTCCCGTCATGATGATGGAGGCCAGCCCTTCGCCTCCTTCCACCAGGTTCATGGATGAAAGCTCCACGGTAAAATTCCCCGCCGCCAGGCTGTCGCCCGTTCCCAGCGTCATGGAATTGCCGGCCAGGATGCGGGAGCCGTTGGACAAGGCGAGTGTTCCTTCCAGGTGCTGGTCCGCCCAGACCACCTGGTGGCCGATTTCTACCCGCGCAACGGTGCCCCAGTTCAGCACCTCCCCTCCGGACAGGCGGATGGTGTTGGAAACGTCATAACGGTTCAAATCCAGCGTTCCTCCCGTGTGAACGGCCGCCGTTCCCGTGCCCAGGGCGCTTTTGTCTCCGAGCCGCAAAGTGCCTCCCCGGATTTGGGTGCCTCCCGCATAGGTATTGGCATGGGCCAGAACCAGCGTATTGCCGGTGGTCTTGGACAAGGCCCCATTTCCGGAAATCCCGCCGGACAGGGTCAGGACTTTTCCGGTGGCGTTGGTGGAGCTCCCGAAGGAGGAAACGGTGCCTTCCTCCAGAATGAAACGGTTGCTCCACGTATTGGACGTCACGTGTTCCCAGCCGGCAAGGACGGTTGCCCCCTGGAGCGTGACGGAGCCCGTTCCCCAGCCGGAGCCGGCGGTCTTGGTATCCGTGCCGTTCATTGTTACTTCCACTCCCGGACCGACGGTCCAGTTTCCCGTAAAAGCGGCGGCATCCGTATTGACGTAGGCGCTGACCTCCACTCTGGCGATTCCGGAGGGATCAGCCGCAAGGGTGGAATTGCGGATGGCGACGTCTCCCGTTCCCGTGATGAACGTGAGCTGATGGTTGCCGGAAGAACTGCTCCCCCGGATGGACAGGGTGCTTCCTCCCGCAAGGTTCCATTGCTGGTCGCCCTGAAGCTCCAGCACGGAAGCGATGTTCAGGTTTTTTCCGGTTGCGATGTCGATGCCGCCGCTCCCCAGGATCAAATGGCCGTCCTGCATGGAGGGAGCGGAACTGCCGTCAACGGCCACGCCCCGGATGGTGATGGTGTTCAGGTATGTATCTTCAATCCTGATGCCGTAAAGCGCGGCGTTGGTTCCGGCGGCGGAACTCACCATGTTATCCTTGGCGGAGGAGGCTGCGTCCCAGACGGCCGTGCTGTCCACGGGGAGCTTGCCGTTCATCCAGGCTTCCGTGGAAGAGAGAGCGGCGTCGTAATTTCCGCTGCGGACCGTACCCGTATCGTACCCGGCCAGCCTGGCCGCCTCATAGGCATACCGCGCTCCGATGGTGATCTGGGACTTTCCGTCGTAATGGACGCCCATGTTGTCGCCGGAGGTGATTTTGGCGAGGTCCCGTGTCGGAACCCAGCCCATGTTGTCGTTTGCCCGGGCCAGGGCTTCCTGCTGGTCGCGGGTTGTTCCGGAAGAACCTTCATTGCCGTTGAATCCTCCGGTGACGTCCCCCGTTTCAGCATTCGTGACGTTGGTTGTGCCCCACTTGGCCTGTTCTCCCAGAATGGCCTGATGTGCCGCCAGAGGGCCGGTGTCCACTCCATCCCGGGCAAGGTCCCCCTGCAAGTTGTCCAGAAACGTTAAAAATGAATTGGCGGCATTACTGCTGTCAGTGACTGTATTGGACTCTCCTTGAAGGTACATTACGCCCATGATCTCCACCTTGTCGTAACCGTTGGCCAGGGCGTTTTCACAGGCCTTCCTGACGGTCTCCACTATGGCATTATAGGCGTTCGTGCCTTTGTTCCAATAGGAATTGCCTCCTCCGTCCAGAGCGGCCTTGACGATTCCCATGTCCGCATGTCCGGAGCCAGGGCCGCCCAGGGACCATCCCTTGCGCTCCATCATGGCGGCAAAGCCGTACTCCGGCCCCATGCAGTTGTAATTGCTTGACTCCGTTCCGCACACCTGGGGTACGACAGAACCCCAGGAAGAGGAAGCTGGCGGATTGCAGTCTACGGAACTGCCGGTGATCTTGTTGAAATTATTGTGCCAGAATTTGGTGCTTCCATCGGACCTGTACTGTTCCAGCAGCTCCGCGGACGCCGGAGACCCCTTGACGGCTCCCAGGGAATTGGATTGTCCTGTCAGGATGTATAATTGAAGCGTCTTGGCTTCTGCCGCGCCGATGAAAGCCGCCGTTATGGGGATGAACAGCAGACTGCGGTAAAGTGATGAAAATTTCATGGCAGTTGGATTCAAAGGGATAAAAAACAAAAGCCGCTGGCTGCATGAAACCGCCAGCGGCCCGACAGGAGGAAATTTTACTTTCTCCGGCGGCGCAGGAGCAGTGCGCCCAGCCCCAGAAGGCTCAGGGAGGCAGTGGCCGGTTCCGGAACGTTGATGATGGCTGCCAGGTCATCCTGCGTTGCCGCGCCTTCCCAGAAGCTGAGGCCGGATACCGTCGGGGAACTCTGGTTCCCGTTCAAGGTTGCCCAGCAGCCGATATAGAGCTGGTCCAGATTTCCGGCTTGGGCCATGTTGGGCCAGGATACGGTCTGAGTGGTGCCGTTCTGCGTAATGAACACGCTGTAGGCTCCCCCTGCCTGAACGGAGAGAGTCAGTGAAAACGGGCTGTTGAAGTCAATGGCGGTGCTGCTTAAGCCGCTTGCGGGACGTCCCGAGCTGCCGCCATTGTTGGCGATGCCTATCTTGCCGCTTTCATAGCGTCCTACAATGGAATTAAGACCGGTTCCGCCAATGGAAGCGCAGAAGAGGGAATCAGTGTTGTCCAGGCTGGCGGCGCTGGAGAAGTTAATGTTCACCGTATAGCCGGCAGCTCCGGAAAGCTGAAGGGAAGAAACATTAAGCCCGTTTTTCTTTGAATTGGTCGCATTGGACGTCCATGTTCCGTCGTTATTCCAGATAGCGTCGTTAAGCGTCCAGCTGAGGGACTTCGTTCCCAGGTCAGAAACAGCGGTGCCGCTGTCCGGTGAAGTCTGGTCAAACCGGGAAAATCCGGAAACCAGGGTGACGGCGGCGTGGCCGCCGGAAATGCCGAGGAGCGTGACGGCCAGAAGAGAAAGTGTTTTCTTCATTTTATTAAACTTTTGAGTCAAAAATACTGGAAGGAAGTATTTCCACCCGTTTACCGGATTAAGAATCCGGTTTTTTTATGTGAAATACAAATTTTGTATAACTTGCGGAGCAAGTATGGAAAGGATGAATTCAAAAAAGACCAGGAATACTATAATGATAGTATTTTCAATGTATTAAAATGTACAGTAAATTAATTGTTAACATTTTTTATTGTTTGCGGATTCTTAATCCGCAGACATTTATTGAACAGGAGGAGGAAAGCGTGTGTAAAATGCTTTCTATACATTTATCCATTTATTGAAATTCAAGGAATTGTCTTCAAATTTGATGGAGATGACAAAGAAAGCTTGCAACGGGATATTTATAGGAAAGAGACGTTTTTTCCCATCATAGGCATCCTGCGGCAAGCCGTATTTTAGGCTTTCCCTTTGCTGGCGGTGATGGCTTGATAAGGCCGTGCTGGCAAAAAGAATCATTCCATGTCTGGACGTAACGGACGGCAGAGTCGTCAAGGGGACCAATTTCGTCAATCTGAGGGACGCCGGGGATCCGGTGGAATGCGCCAGAGCGTATGATGCCCAGCAGGCGGACGAGCTTGTTTTTCTGGACATCACCGCTTCTTCCGACGGCCGCGCCACCATGGTGGACGTGGTGCGCCGCACGGCGGCCTGCTGCTTCATGCCGCTGACCGTGGGAGGAGGCATCCGTTCCGTAATGGACATGCGTGAAATGCTTCTGGCGGGCGCGGACAAGGTGTCCCTGAATACGGCGGCCATCAACCGTCCGGAACTGATCAATGAAGGCGCGGCGGCCTTCGGCAGCCAGTGCATCGTCGTAGCCATTGACGCCAAGAGGCAGGCGCCCGGCAAATGGGGCGTTTCCACTCATGGCGGCCGTAAATTCGTGGGGCTGGATGCCGTGGAATGGGCCGTGGAGGCGGAACGCCGCGGTGCCGGGGAAATCCTGCTGACCAGCATGGATGCGGACGGGGCCAAAACCGGGTACGATATTGAACTGACCCGCGCCGTCAGCGAGGCGGTGCGCATTCCCGTGATCGCCAGCGGAGGAGCGGGCAGCCTGGACCACATGGTGGACGTGCTGGTGGAGGGCAAGGCGGACGCCGTGCTGGCGGCTTCCATCTTCCACTTCGGCGAATACACGGTGCCGGAAGCCAAAACCTACTTTGCCTCCAGGGGCATTCCGGTGCGTCCTTTGGCGGAATAGCGGAAACACTCTTTTTTCTTGAGAGAAAACGGAATTCCTGCACGTAATATACGCATGCGCCGTTTTCTTTTTCCTCTGTGTTCCGTTATTGCCTTAACGTCTTTTGTTCAGGCCCAGTCGCCGGACAGGCACCCGCTATATGAACCCGCCCTGGTTTCCGCCGGAGCGACGGGTGATGCGGGCAACCTGTTTGCCGGGGCCAAAGTCACCGCTTCCGGGCATTACGGCAACGACCGTCCGGAACTGGCCGTGGACGGCCAGGCGAACAACGCAGGCAAATACTGGGGATGTGAGGGCATTCCCGTCTGGCTTCAGATAGACATGGGGAAGCCCCGCGCGCTTTCCGCCCTGCATGTCTGGCCGTATTGGGAGGGGGGCCGCATTTACAAGTATAAAATAGAAGGCTCGGAAGACGGCAAAAATTGGAAAATGCTGGCGGACCAGTCTTCCAACAGCATTGCGGCCACCTCGGAAGGCGTCCCCTTCAAATTCAATCCCCAGACGGTCCGGTACGTCAAAATCACCTTCCTGGGCAACAACGCCGGCAATGACAAGGGAGGGCACCTGGTGGAAATCAAGGGCTACGGCCCTGATGCCGCCCTGAACCTGCAAGCCGCGGCGGTGAAGGATTATGACCGCATCCCTTACAGCGGCGCCCCCGGGCAGGAAATGCTTCAGGATTCCGTGCGCCTGTCCGGCTGGAGGGGCGAACGCGCCGCCGGACAGATTGCCGTCTGGTCTTCCCAGGCGCAGCCCCAGTTATCCGCTACCTGCGCCGGGGTAAAAAATGCTGCCGGACAGGTCATTCCCGTCCGGACCTCCATGATACGCTACACCAAGGGAGGCAACAGGCTCATTTCAGATATCATCGGCAGTGAAAACAGCTGTGACCTGCAGGCCGGGGGCGTGCGTCCCGTCTGGGTGGAAGTCAACATTCCCCCGTCCGCCAAACCCGGCGTGTACAAGGGAAAAATAGTGGTTTCCGCGGAAAGCGGCTCTCCCGTGAGCGTTCCCGTAGTTCTGGAAGTGGCTCCGGAATCTCTGCCTGCGCCCGCCAATTGGCAGGTTCACCTGGACCTTTGGCAGCATCCGCAGGCCGTGGCGCGCTGGCATGATGTGGAACCGTGGTCCCCGGAACATTTCGCGCTGATGAAGCCGGTGATGAAAAGGCTGGCGGATGCCGGGCAGAAGGCCATTACCTGCTCCCTGATTGATGAAGCCTGGAACGCCCAGACCTACGACTGGTTCCCCCCCATGATCGAATGGATCAAGGGCAAGAACGGAACCATGCGCTGGAACTACGCCAACTTTGACAAATGGGTTTCCTTCATGATCAACGAGGTGGGCGTCAAGGGCCAGATATCCTGCTACACCATGATTCCGTGGAACATGAAAGTCCGTTATCTGGATGAAGCTACCGGAAAATACAAGTTCCTGGACCTCAAGCCGAACGACCCTTCCTACGAAGCCATCTGGGGGCCTTTCCTGACGGATTTCCGCAAGCATGTCAAGAGCAAGGGATGGCTGGACAAGACCTGCATCGGGCTGGATGAACGGCCGGACTCCATGGTAAAGGCGGCCAAGAACGTGCTGGACAAGTATGCTCCGGAATTCAAGATCGTCTCCGCCGTCAACCGGCCTACCGCCATGACCCGGGACGTGTATGACGTCTCTCCCGTGCTCGACCATGCGGACACGGTCACGGGCGATCTCCTGGCGCAGCGCAAGAAAGAGGGGAAGAAGACGACGTTCTATGTTTGCGTCCATCCCAAAAAGCCCAACACCTTTACCATCTCCCCGCTGGCGGAGGCGGAATGGCTGCCCCTCTTTGCCGCCGCCAACCATCTGGACGGCTTTCTGAGGTGGGCCTACAACTCCTGGAACCGCAATCCGTTTGAAAAGACGGACTTCGGCAACTGGCCCGCGGGAGACTGCTACCTGGTTTATCCCGGCAACCTCAGTTCCCTGCGGTTTGAAAAACTCCGCGACGGGCTGGAAGAATTTGAAAAGGTCAATATCCTGCGCGCCCGCGCCGCGAAGAACCCGAAGGCGAAAGCCGCCGTGGCCCGCATGGATGAAGAACTTTCCAAGCTCTTCACCGTGGAAAGAAGCCGCGGCGATTCCCATGAGGACGACGTGCGCAAGGCCCGTGAAATCATCCGTAAAACGGCGGAAGCCGCTAGATGATTTTATAGCTTCCGCGTTTTCGATTCTTTATTTTTATAAAAAGCTTGTCCTTGTCTTTCAGGTTGCTGGGAGACAACGGGCAAGCTTTATTTATTGTTCTTCCGTCTCTGGGAGCGAGCAGTTTGGGCAGTCCTCTGGACTTTCCGCCCGTAGTGGCAGCATTTATGGAATTTGCTTATTTTCAACAGGAGGGAGTAGAGGCACGTATCGTCCGTGTTTAATTCGTCAAGTAATGGTTGAATCCCAAAAAACCGATATTTACGATGGCATTCCATAAAAATACTAAATGCAATGAATAACGCAATTTCAGTAAATAACGGTGATTCCCGGCATGAAATAAAGATTGAAAACGGGAAGATGGGCTCAACGGGAGCATTAAATCAGAAACACGATCAGGGATATGCGGAAGGCGTCGAATTTAAATATGGATTCATTTCTTCCACGGAAGGAACTTCCGACCGTGCTTCCAGAATCCGGAAATGGTATGCCCTCCGCGGAACAAAAATAGAATACTGGTCCGTAGAAAGTGATCATGTTACATGTGCAGAGCTGGATTCTGACAAAACTTCCGGAGGCATCAAACAAAGGATCATGTTCTTTGAAGACAGGGATTCGTTTGACACTCCGGATTACGCCGCGGGATTTTATGTAATTTCGTGGAAGGACCGGGGCAGGCGCGGTGATGATGGCAACAAGGTTAACAATAGTTACCATGTTAAAGTCACGCTGGGAGACCCGTCGCAGAATACCGGAGAAGTAATCGCCTCGTTGAATGTCAAGGAGGGTGAAATTATCCCGGGGGAATGGAGAGACAGATGCTTGCTGATGCGCCTCAAGCGTTCCCAGGAATTCAATACGGGAAGGGAAGACATATGGCTCTCCATGGAATGTGAGGAAGGCGGAACTTTTGGAACTCTGATTACGGAAGTGGATATTCATCCCGTCACCTTGAAGGCTTTTCCGGCTCCGCTGTTTGGAGTATCGGAAAGATTGGTCGTACCGCAGGAAGATGATCATTCCGATGCGCTGGGATATGTGGACGGCAGGAATACTGACACGATTGCATGGATTGATTATGCAGAGACAGGTTCCGGCCAGGAAAGCAGTCCTAGAATGCCCAGTTTGCATTTTGAAATAAAAGGGTTGGATGCCGGGCGTTTTTCCTGGAAAACCAGGCTGACGGTAAGCTACAGCCGTCCGGCGATCCAATATGCAGATGCCCCTGCCGGAACCCGGGATCGCAACCAGGCCGTTTTGGCTAAAGATACAGTACATATCCCTTCCATTCCGGAAAATTGGAAAGAACAGCCAGTGTCCTTATGGAATATTGCGGAGGATACGGATTGGCTTGAAGAGGTGAATGAAGGCTTTTTTGGAGGAAATGCCAGTCTGGAATTTGAAATTAAATCCAAAAACGGCCACTCCTCCTATACAGGCGCGGATGTCTATCGTTTCCGCATCGGAGGGCAGAATCCGGACGATCAAATGTGCACCCGGTATATTCAGTCCTACGTGTTGCAAATGTATCCGGATACTTTGGCCTCCATGGAATGGTGTCTTCCCGCCGTAGGCAAAAGCGAATCATTTGGATATGGCGGCGAGGCGGTTTATTACCCCTTCTCCTGGAGTAATGCCCCGTCATCCTTGTACAATCAATTTTTGGCCGGAGGCGGCAAGTACCGGAGGGAGCCCGGGGCGGAAGGAATTCCGCTTCATAGCCAAGATACCGCCGGCGCCGGCGGTTACGGCATTTTTCAAGTGACGGGAACGGCAGGGGGAGACGGCATATATACCGCCATCCCAAGGGAGCAAATATGGAACTGGCAGAAAAACATTCAGGCAGCCCTTCAAATCATCCTTGTCAAATACAATGAGGCGCACAGGTGGATGCTCCGTCAACTCCAGCAGCAGCAGGCGGAAGCGCCTGAAAGTGCTCTCCCGGTTTATCGTGCGGCCGATACCAATCCAGGCCAGGGGGTTCCGTATGATTATTCATTTGCGGAAGGAACGGCCTGTACCATCGCCCAGCTTTGCACGCTTAAGGCATATAACGGAGCTTCCAAATGTTCCCGGCAGATTAACGAACCCGGCACCAAGGTGCGCTCCCCCGGTTTTCTTTATGATCCCGGAAAAAGCGGCCACTACTGCGCCTGGATGAATACTTCTAGACAATGGTGCATTTCCAGATATAATAGCAATAATTTTGATTATGTGGACAGGGTTCTGTCCAGGGTAAATCAAATTTAGAATGAATGCTTTAATCACAGGATTATGCTTTTTATGCTGCTCTGCCGCCTTGTTAAAGGCGGCAGAGCAGCCGCCTGTTTTTTCCCTTCATTTTTCCCAGCTTCCTTCTTTTCTCCAGTGGAATATTCGCAAACAGGTTTCCGGACAGGGCGATCTTATTGAATCATGGACGGGCTGGAATCCTGCATTAAAGAATTCAGACGGCCCCAACGGCGGCCTTGTTTTTATGCAGGAAATTGATCTTGTGGGAGACCATGGAAAAGAAAGAATTTTCCTGTACCGGAACCCTGAAATAGCTGGAACTCCTCCCCCGCAGGATGAACATGTAAGGTTTATCTGCAATGCGGATAACTCTTATCTTTATACGGTTCCTTCCTTCTGCCTGCACGGGAAGAAAATCGGCAGTGTTTTTCGTGGTGAAGAAGCTTATTATTTTTGTCCTGACAGGTATGTTAACAGGTATCGCTTTATCTATGGATGGAAGCAATGGGAACTGACGGAACAGTATGGCAGGGTATTGGAATGGAGCGGCTGTGAAGAGACCAATCCCAAAGATGGAACCCGCTGGAAAAGCGGCATGGAGCAGACGGAAAGCGTTTATGTAAATACGGGCGTCATTAAGGAAACATGCTCCCTTTCCCCAGGCAGCCGCCGGGTGCCTCTTTCCCAGGAAACCGAGGGTGAAGATCCGTTTGAAACAATAGTAAAAGAAAAGACAAAATCGCCTGCATCACCTGAACAGGAAAAATTGGCAGAGGACATGCCCTCTGAAACGGTTTGGGTTGTGTCCCTCTTTGAACTTCTTACACAGGATGCTCCCCAGTGGAAATGTTTTAAGGCGGTTTCTTTAAAAGAGGCGGAAAAAGAATGGAGGAAAATTTCCGGTCCTGCCCTTGAGCAATCCCGGAAATGGAATCAGAAAGAAGCCGTGCAGGCTATGGATGCGTTTCTTAACGTGAAGAATCCCCAAGGGGTAAAAAATTGTCCCTTATTCCAATCTCCGGCTGAAACCGCATTGAAAGATGATAAAACGCCGCCGGGCAGTCCCATGGGCGGGGAAGAACCGTAAAACAGAAATGTCCTTGATCTGCGGGCTTGGCGTGTTCATTTGCTGATAGGCTTTCCCCAGCGGGGACATGGGGCCAGAATGGGTACATTCCGCGCACAGAGTTAAGAGGTACTTCCGCATGTACTTTCCACGTAAGCAGGCCATTTTCTTCCATGAAGCGCAAATGCGCGCCCGGGTTCGTGGCAGTGCAACCGGTGCAGTTTGCCTGCGGCCACCGTTATCATGAAGTAAGTGAAGAAGTATTTTACATCATCAGGGACCATGCCGCCGTGCGTACTCCGGAGGGTGAAAAGAATCTGAAGAAGGGGATGCGCTCTCTCCGGATGTCGGTACCCGCTTCATGCCCGATGTGGTGCACTTCCCGGATACGGCTTCCGGAATGGTATGTTCTTCCTCCGGCATGCACCATTTCCAGGAGTCCTGAGCAGTATTCCTGCTCCGGGAGCGTTCTTCCTTCACGCGGGCCGCGCCTGGGGAAGGAGATGCCTGGGACCGTTTTTCTTCCCGGCGGATAGCATGCCGGGATTGGTTTATTTCTTGCGGGGAGGAAAGGCTGCACCTATGCTTGATGCATTCAGACAAGTCCCATGTACGGAAATATTGTTTTGCTTGCGTTGTTTCTGCTGTCATCCATCGTTCCGGGGGTGGAGCCGGACGCTGCTCATTGCTTTTCCGCGAAGGGGTATTTGATCATGGATTCCCTGCTGTTTGCGGGGTGCTTCTGTTTCCAGCTGGTGATGATTTTCATCCAGTGCGGAAATCCGTGGAAAGGCCGCAGATGTGAAAGACCTTCCCTGAAAAGGTTTCTGCTGTTCCGTGGCGCATGGAGCTGCGGCTACTTTCTGGCGTGGTTTCTCGCGGCTGTCACCGCGGGGCAGGCGGTGCACCTGCTGCTGTTCCGGGACTGGAAGAACGGGTGGCTGTGGACGGACGCGCTCGGATGCCTGGCGGCCTGCGCGGGTCTTGTGGCCGGACATGCCGTGGGACTGAAGCTGTGGAAGAAAAGGGTTCTGTGAACCTGCGCGGAAGGCGCCCGTATCCGGCGCGCAGAAAAGAGCTCTCTCCTGTTGAATGAATAAAAACGCCCCTGCCGGACGAACCGTGCAGGGGCGTTGAAATTCAGCGGCTGTACGCTTTATTCCGCGGACTTGTCGGCGCCCATGTTGGCAATGCTCTGGTACAGGTTCCAGCGGTGCCAGACGTCCTTCTGGGCTTCTTCAAGGAGTTTTTCAAATCCTTCCTTGTTGGTCTTCGCCAGAAGCTTGAAGCGGTTTTCGCTGAGAAGCACGTCGCGAAGGTCGCCCTTCGGTCCCTTGCCTTCCACGATCAGCGGATTCTTGCCCTGGAGGGCCAGGTCCGGATTGTAGCGGTAGAGCAGGATGCGGCCGGAATCCACCCATGCCTTCTGCTGCTGCAGGCCCTTGGCCATGTTGATGCCGTGAGAGATGCAGTGGGAGTAGGCGATGATGATGGCGGGGCCGTCATAGGCTTCCGCTTCCACAAAGGCTTTCAGCGTATGTTCGTCCTTCGCGCCGAGGGCGACGGAAGCCACGTACACGTTCCCGTAGGTCATGGCCATGAGGCCCAGGTCCTTTTTCACGCCGGGCTTGCCGGTCGTGGCGAACTTGGCCACGGCAGCGCGCGGGGTGGACTTGGAGCACTGGCCGCCGGTGTTGGAGTACACTTCCGTATCCATGACCAGCACCTTCACGTTCCTGCCGCTGGCCAGGATGTGGTCCAGGCCGCCGTAGCCGATGTCGTAGGCCCAGCCGTCGCCGCCGAGGATCCAGACGCTCTTGCGGACGAGTTTGTCCGCCATGGTCAGGAGGCGTGCACATTCCGGCTTGCCAGTGATTCTCTTCTTGAGTTCGGCGACGTTTTCACGCTGCTGCGCGATGTCCGCCTCATCCTTCTGCGGGTTGGTCAGGATCTGGTCCACCAGTTCCTGGCCCACGATGCCGGCGGCTTCATGGAGGAGCTCAATGGCGTGTTCCATCTGCTTGTCCAGGGAGACGCGGAAGCCAAGGCCGAATTCGGCGTTGTCTTCAAACAGGGAGTTGGACCAGGCCGGTCCGCGCCCTTCGGAGTCATGGGACCACGGGGTGGTGGGCAGGTTGCCGCCGTAGATGGAGGAGCAGCCCGTAGCGTTGGCGACCACCAGCCGGTTGCCGAAGAGCTGGGAGAGCATTTTCACGTACGGGGTTTCACCGCAGCCGGCGCAGGCGCCGGAGAATTCAAACAGCGGGCGCAGCACCTGCATGGAGCGGATGTTGTCCGTCCTTACCTTGGTGCGGTCCACGTCCGGAAGGCTCATGAAGAAGTCCCAGTTGGCTTCCTCCTTGTCGTGAATCTTCAGGGTGGGCACCATGGTCAGGGCCTTGTGGGTGGGGTCCGTCTTGCTCTTGGCCGGGCAGACGTCGGAGCAGAGCGTGCAGCCCGTGCAGTCGTTCGGGGAGACCTGGATGACGAATTTTTCACCCTTCCAGTCCGGATGCTTGGCATCCAGGCATTCAAAGCCTTCCGGCGCGCCGGAGAGGGCGTCCGGAGAGAAGAACTTGCTGCGGATGGCGGCGTGCGGGCAAACGGCCGTGCACTTGCCGCACTGGATGCAGAGGGCGGGATCCCATTCCGGAAGGTCCAGGGCCAGGTTGCGCTTTTCGTACTGGGAAGTGCCGTTCGGGAACGTGCCGTCCACGGGCATCTGGCTGACGGGGATGCTGTCCCCTTCGCCGCACATCATCTTGCCGAGGACGTTCTGGACGTAGTCCGGAGCGTCAGCGGACATGACGGGCGGAATGGCATGGCCGGTGATGGTCTTGCCGGTGGTGTCCACCTGGTGGAGGTTTTCCAGCGTGGCGTCCACGGCGGCGATGTTCTTGTCCACCACTTCCTGCCCCTTCTTGGCGTAGGTTTTGGCGATGGCTTTCTTGATGTAGCCGATGGCTTCATCAGCGGGAATCACGCCGGCCAGCTTGAAGAAGCAGGTCTGCATGATCATGTTGATGCGGCCGCCCATGCCTGTTTTCCGGGCCACGGAGAAGGCGTCAATCGTGTACAGCTTGATGTTCTTGTCCAGAATCTGCTGCTGCATGCGGGCGGGCAGCGTGTCCCACAGCTTGTCCGCGGGGTGCGGGCTGTTCATCAGGAAGGTGGCGCCGTTGGCGGCGTTCTTCAGGAAGTCGAACAGGTCCAGCAGGGAAGGCTGGTGCAAGGCCAGGAAGTTCGCCTTGGTGATCAGGTACGTGGACTTGATCGGGCGCGGGCCGAAGCGCAGGTGGGAGATGGTGGAGGAACCGGATTTCTTGGAGTCGTACACGAAGTAGCCCTGAACGTACAGGTCCGTGTGCTGGCCGATGATCTTGATGGCGTCCTTGTTGGCGCCCACGGTACCGTCGGAACCGAGGCCGAAGAACATGGCGCGCGTCACGTCGTCCGCTTCCGTGGAGTAATCTTCATCATACGGAAGGCTGGTGCCCAGCACGTCGTCGTTGATGCCGATGGTGAAGTGGTTCTTGGGAGCGTCCTGTTCCAGGCTGTCATAGACGCCCTTGACCATGGCGGGAGTGAATTCCTTGGAGGAGAGGCCGTAGCGGCCGCCTACCACCTTGGGCATGCCGTTGGTGAAGGGGAGCGTGCCGGAGCCCTGGGCGTCAAAGAGGGCCTGGATGACGTCCTGGTGGAGCGGTTCGCCCTGGGAGCCGGGTTCCTTGGTGCGGTCCAGCACGGCGATCTTCCTGACCGTGGAGGGGAGCGCCTTGATCAGTTCCGCGGCGGGGAAGGGGCGGAACAGGCGCACCTTGAGCACGCCCACCTTGGCGTTTTCACGGGCGATCATGGCTTCCACCGTTTCTTCCACGGCTTCCGCGCCGGAACCCATCAGGATGATCACGCGTTCAGCGTCCGGGGCGCCGGAGTAGTCCACCAGATGGTAGGAACGGCCCGTGAGGTCCGCAAACCTGTCCATGGCCTTCTGCACGATGGCGGGGGTGGCTTCATAGAATTGGTTGACCGTTTCACGGCCCTGGAAGTAAACGTCCGGGTTCTGGGCGGTGCCGCGCAGCACGGGAGCGTCAGGCGTCAGGGCGCGTTCGCGGAAGGAGTCCGCCCATTCCTGCTTGATCATGCCGTTGAGCGTATCGTCCGTGATATCTGCAATCTTGCCGATTTCATGGGACGTGCGGAAGCCGTCAAAGAAGTTCATGAACGGAACGCGGGATTCCAGCGTGGCGGCGTGGGAAATGGCGGCAAAATCCGCGGCTTCCTGCGTGGAGGAGCCGCACAGCATGGCCCAGCCGCAGGAGCGGGCGCTCATCACGTCGCTGTGGTCGCCGAAAATGGAGAGGCCCTGGTAGGCCAGGGAACGGGCGGCCACATGGAACACGGCCGGAGTCAGTTCCCCTGCGATCTTGAACATGTTCGGGATCATCAGCAGGAGGCCCTGGGATGCGGTGAAGGTAGTTGCCATGGCTCCGGTCTGGAGGGCGCCGTGAACGGTGCCTGCCGCGCCGCCTTCACTCTGCATTTCCACCACGGAGGGAACGGTGCCCCACAGGTTCTTCCGGTTGACAGCGGCCCAGCTTTCGGCTGATTCACCCATCGGAGAGGACGGTGTAATGGGGTAAATGGCAATGACTTCAGAAAAACGATAGGCTACGGAGGCTACGGCTTCGTTAGCGTCAATCGTGCTGTAAGTTACGGTTGTCTGATCACTCATAAGTCTGCACGGATAGTATATAATTGATAAATAAGGTGCGCCTTAACGGAGTTATTTATAACATGTCTGACGCCGAAGGTAAAAGCAATTATGCGTATGTGGGGTTTTGGCGGCTATTTTTTAATAATAAGACCAGTTTCTTTTCAATTCCTTTGAATATCGTGCCTTGCGTGGTTCTCCCGCTCCTTTTTACAGAGGCTGCGGACGGGCATCCACCCCCGCGGGTGCGTCCCCCGGCGCTTGGACTCCGGAAAGGAGGGCAAAAAGGTCCCCGGTTCCGGACAGGCCGCCAAAAATGCCCCCTGCCTGACAATGCACTAGCCAAAACGGAGGCAAGCCTTTAAAATCCCCGCACTATGTCCGAACAACAGCAGGCACATCCGAATACGACGGAATCCGAACTTATTGCCGTGCGCCGCGACAAGCTCGCCAAAATCCGCGAGCTGGGGATTGATCCCTACGGCGCAAGATTTGACGTGACCACCACCCCCGCCGGATTGAAAGCCGATTTCCAGGAAGACAAACAGGTAGCCGTGGCCGGCCGCCTGCTGGCTATTCGCGACATGGGCAAATCCCAGTTTTTCGTCATTGGAGATGTACGTGGCAAAATCCAGGGGTTCCTGCACAGGAATGAAGTGGATGAAACCACCTGGAAGCTGTGGAAGCTCCTGGACCGCGGAGACTGGATCGGCATTGAAGGAACCACCTTCCTGACCCGTACCGGAGAACCCACCGTGAAGGTCTCCGGCCTGACCATTCTTTCCAAGAGCCTCCGCCCCCTGCCGGACAAATGGCATGGCTTGGCGGACAAGGAGGTCACCTACCGCAAGCGCCATCTGGACCTCATTTCCAATGAGGAAAGCGCGTCCCTGTTCGTCACGCGCTCCCTCATGATTGCGGAAATCCGCCGCTTTCTCCAGGAACGCGGCTATCTGGAAGTGGAAACCCCCATGCTTCAGGACGTGGCCGGGGGCGCCGCCGCCAAGCCGTTTGAAACGTACCATAACGCGCTGGACATGCCGCTGACGCTGCGCATTGCTCCGGAACTCTTCCTCAAGCGACTGATGGTAGGCGGCTTCACCAAGATTTTTGAACTCAACCGCAGCTTCCGCAATGAAGGCATCGACCGCCGCCACAATCCGGAATTCACGATGCTGGAAGCCTACTGCGCCTGCGGCGATTTTGAAACCATGGCGAACATGGTGGAGGAACTCATCTGCCATCTGGCGGAAAAATTCTGCGGAGGCCTCCAGATTGACCACAAGGACGCGGAAGGCAACGTGCTTTACACGATCGACCTCAGCCGCCCCTGGAAGCGCGCCGACTACCAGGACCTGATCCGCGGTGTGGCCGGGCAGGACTGGTTTGACATTTCCCCGGAAGAACGCCGCGCCCGCTGTAAAGAGCTGGACGTGGAAATCAGCCCGGATATGAAGGATGTGGACGTCTCCCAGCAGGTATATGAAAAACTGGTGGAGGAAAAAACCATGAACCCCTGCTTTGTCACCCATGTGGCGAAGGACCTGGTTCCCCTGGCCAAGCTGAACAAAGAAAACCCGGACGTGGTGGACGTGTATGAACTGGTGATCAACGGGCAGGAAATCTCACCCGGCTATTCGGAACTGAACGATCCGGACGTGCAGAAGGAACGCCTGGAACACCAGGCCGCCGGGGAAACCCAGCGCGTGGACTACGACTTCATTGAAACGCTGGAATACGGCATGCCCTCCGCAGGCGGCATCGGCATCGGCATTGACCGCGTCATCATGATGCTGACGGGCGCCTCTTCCATCCGCGACGTCCTGCTCTTCCCGCAACTGAAACGGAAGGACAGTTAATTCAGCCCCCCAGCCGCATGGCCCCCCCCACCCCGGATACCCTGGACTGCGCTTCCGCCCAATGGATCGGCAAACGCCGTGAGCAGGAAGACGTGGTTAAAAGCCTTCCCGCCGCCGGCGGGATGCTGGGCATCGTGTGCGACGGCATGGGGGGCCATCTCCGCGGAGACTGCGCCTCCTGCGTGGTGGCGCAGGAATTTGCCGCAGTATTTGCGGAAAGCGGCGTGGAGGATATTCCGGAGCGTCTGACGGAAGCGCTGCATGCCGCCAACCGGGCGCTGGCCGCCATCCAGAAGGAGCCGGAGGAATCCGGAACCACGCTGCTGGCCGTCTTCATCCGCGGCCACTCCCTGTGGTGGATCAGCGTGGGGGATTCCCCCCTGTACTTATGGAGCGGAGCGGACAGCTTCCGCATGGACCGCCTGAATGAAGACCACTCCATGAGGCCCATTGCGGATTGCCTCTACCGGAAGGGGGAAATGTCCCTCCAGGGCGCTCTGCGCCAGCGCTGCGTTCTGCGGTCCGCCGTCATGGGGGGGCCCATGGAACTGGTGGACATCAGCGCCATGCCCCTGCTTCTGCATCCGGGGGATGCGGTGCTGGCCTGCTCGGACGGCTTGCAGGTCTGGAGCGAACTGCTGAGGGAGCCTTCTTTCCTGGCTCTCCAAAAGGCCAGGGACTGTTCCAGCCGGGAGCTGGTGGGAACCATCATGGAGCAGGTGAAGGACATGCTGGAACCGCAGCAGGACAATGCCTCCGTCTGGGCCGCCGTGATGCGGAAACCCTGCACGGACGGTAAATAAACCCGTTCCGGAAAAGGAAAAATAAGACCGGGGGCATCTTCCCCACGAGCGCGGGGCGAGCCTGTGCCGTTTTTACTGCGTCGCTTTTTAAAAGAGGGCCTTTCCTCCGGACGGGGGCGGTGCAGGAAGCCTTCTGGAAATCCGGTGCCGGGGAAGGCCGTTGAATGTTCCGCTGTTCCGCGGGAGCAGGCCGCCGGAAAGAAGCGTCCCGGAGACGATTTCCCCATTGTCATTTGACGGGCGGGGGGGTAGAATACCCTCCGCACGACATGATTGCCTGGATAGTTCTCTATATTGCAGCCTCCTACCTGGTTGGAGCGGTTCCGTTCGGCTACCTTGCCGGCAGGATCAGGGGCCTTGACCTGAGGCGGGAGGGTTCCTGCAACATAGGCGCTACCAATGCATGGCGCGTGCTGGGCTGGAAGTGGGGCCTCTCCGTTTTTGCGCTGGATTTTTTAAAGGGGTTCGTGCCCGTGTTCGGCGCCCTGAACTGGCTGCCGTTCCTGACGGGGGATGCGGGCGGCTGGGACTTCAACGCCGTAGTCGTCCTCGTCTGTTTCGCCGTGGTGCTCGGCCATACCTATACCTGTTTCCTTGGGTTCAGGGGCGGAAAGGGCGTGGCGACGACTGCGGGCGTCTTGTTTGCCCTCAATCCGGTGGTGGCCTGCGTGGCCCTGGGCGCGTGGCTGGTATTCATGGGAATCTCCGGCATCGTGTCGCTGGCCAGCCTGGTGGCTGCCGTGGCGATGATCGCCGCCGGATGGTGGTTCTACCCGCTTTGCCAGGGCGGGGCCGTTTCTCCCCAGATACTTTACATTGCCTTTTTCACGGTGGTGGGGGCTCTGGTCATTCTCAAGCACCGTTCCAACATCGTGAGGCTCCTCAACGGAACGGAACACTCCTTCTATTCCAAAAAGTCCAAGTAAGATGATGAATCGGTTACATAAAATAGCAGTCATCGGCGCCGGTTCCTGGGGTACGGCCCTCTCCATGGTCCTGGCGACCCGGGAATGTGAAGTCGTCCTGTGGACGCCGGAAGAAGCGCAGGCCCGGCAGCTTGCTGAAACCAGGCGCAGCCCGGTCCTGTCGGAAACCGCCGCGCCCCTGGCCCCCAACATCCATCCCACTTGCGACCTGGACCAGGTGAAGGACGCGGAGCTCATCGTGGTGGTGGTGCCTTCCGTAGCCATGCGTTCCGTAGCGCAGCGGCTGCGTGACCTGCCGGTGAGGCCGGACGCCGTCATCGTCTCCTGCACCAAGGGCATTGAACAGGGCTCCCATAAAAGAATGACGGAAATCCTTCAGGAATATCTGCCCTCCAATCCCATAGGCGTGCTCTCCGGCCCCAACCATGCGGAAGACATCTGCCTGGGCCTCCCGTCCGCCTCCCTGATCGGGTTTGAGGATCCGAAATATGCGGACTGGGTGCAGCAGATATTCGCCTCCAAGACCTTCCGCGTTTATTCCGCTACGGACATCATCGGCATGCAGCTGGGGGGAACCATCAAGAACGTCTTTGCCATCGGGGCCGGACTGTGCGAGGGGCTGAACCTGGGAGATAACGCCCAGGCCGCCCTGCTGACCCGCGGCCTGGCGGAAATGACGCGCATCGGCGTAGCCAGCGGAGGCCGCAGGGAAACCTTCATGGGCCTTTCCGGCGTGGGCGATCTCATCGTCACCTGCTATTCCCGCCACTCCCGCAACCAGACGGTGGGGCGGAGGCTGGCGGAAGGAAAAAGCCTCCAGGAAATTCTGGACGCCCTGGGCATGGTGGCGGAAGGGGTGCCCAACACGCTCTCCGTCTATGAAATTGCGCGGAAGCTGGGAGTGAGGACGCCGCTGATTGACGCCGTCTATTCCGTTCTTTATGAATCCAAGCCGCCCATGGAAGCGCTTGTGGAGCTCATGACGCGGGACCCCCGCCCGGAATTAGATTGATTTTTTGTTTTTTTGAGTTGCTTTCCCTCGACAAATTATACTATATAAACAATCAGTATGAAACGTGCCATCATCTCAGCTCTTTTTGCCGCCGGCGCCATCGGTGTCGCCAGTGCGGACATTCAGGCTCCACCCGCTTCCGAATACACCCCCACCCGCAAGCTGGGCCGCGCCATCGCCAACATCATTTACTCCGTTGAAGAAATTCCCCTGGGAATCATCAACTGGACGAGCCGCGAAGGTGACTATGCCGGTTTTTCCGTGGGCATTGTTGATGGCACCACCACCATGCTTGAACGCATGGGCTACGGCATCTATGAACTTGTCACGTTCTGGGCTCCCACCTACAAGTGCACGTACAAGCCCCCCTATCAGGGACGTTGCGGCATGAGCGGCCTTAAGGAATACAATCCCAACGGCGGCCTGAGCGAATTCCCTGCGGAACTCAGCTTCCAGAGCTACTACAAGTACTCCCGCCAGCAGCGCGACTAAGGTCACTGTTAAAAATTTCAAAAGGGCTGTCTGTAATGAAGCAGACAGCCCTTTTTATATGGTGCGGTTGAGCGGTCTTGACAATAGCCGCCATTGACGGGAAAAAGGGGAAAACGTATTCTTCCGTACCGGAAAGGCTTTCCCATCATGAATAAAACAGTTGCTTTCATCGGCCTGGGCGCTGCCGTCTGCATGACGGCCCCCGCATTTGCCCAGGACACCCATCTTTCCCTGACCAAACAGAGCGTTGCCAGCATGCATGAAATTACGGCGGCGCTGGACAAGGTGACGGATGCGCCCGGAGCGGCGGACGCCGTGAAAACGGTTAAAAAGGTGCGTGAAAAGCTGGTGGACCTTGGGAAAAGGCAGTTGGAGCTGCCCGGCGCCACACCGCAGGAACAGGCGCAGATTTCCGCCCAGATGACGGAAGTGCAGAAGATTTCCGCTGAATTGGTGAAATCCCTTGCGCGCTTGAAAAAGGAAGGTCTGCTTACGCCTGACTTGCAGAAGGCCCTGATGGATTTGCAGTCCGTGCAGACGGAACTGGCGCAGGCCTCCCAGGACAAAGCCGCGAAGGCGGAGCCGTTCCCGAAGGATGCGGAAGGCAACACGCATGAAACCCTGCTGGCAAAAACCGTGGATGAAGTCAAAAACCTGGATGAATCCCTGTCCAGGGTGAAGGATGAGGAAACCAGCAAGGCCGCTGTGGACCAGATAGGGCATTACCGGGCCGCCCTGCTGGACATCGCCAAGAAACAGGCCGCCCTGCCGCCCCTCACCCGCAACCAGCAGGCCAAGCTGACGGGAGTGCAGCAGCAGCTTGTGGAAATGATGCAGCCCATCGTCAAGCATGTGACGGCCATCATGCTCTCTCCGGATGCCTCCAGGAATTTGAAGGAGGCCCTGAATTCCCTTTCCGAACTGCCCAAGGAAGTTCAGAAAATCCGTGAAGAGGCGGCCAAGTGAACTTTTTGGGGGAATGCCCCTCTTTTGGACTGGTCAAAAATTATAATTGTTCTAAAGTGACTGTCCTGAGGAATGCGACCGATTTTTAGTGAAACAGATCTCAATGAACGCCCCTTTCTGGTTTTCTGGGAAGTGACGCGCGCCTGCGCGCTGGCGTGCAAGCATTGCCGCGCCGTGGCCCAGCCGCGGCCCCATCCTGATGAACTGACCCATGAGGAAGCCTTGCGCCTGATTGACCAGCTGGCGGAGCTGCGGCCCCCCATGCTGGTGCTGACGGGCGGAGACCCCGTCATGAGGCCGGACATTCTGGAATTGATCCGCGCGGCCGCCGGCAAGGGGCTGCACGTGGCGTTGAGCCCCGCCGCTACAGCCCGGCTGCTGCATGCGGACTTCCATGCCTTGAAGGAGGCCGGAGTTCAAAGCATGTCCCTGAGCCTGGACGGTGCGCATGAAGCCACCCATGACGCCTTCCGCGGCGTTCCCCACACGTATGAGCGGACCCTGCGCGCGGCGGAAATGGCGAAGGAAGCGGGCATGCATCTGCAAATCAACACCACCATCACCAAGAGCACCCTGGGCGAGTTTGACGACTTTGTGGAGCTGATGAAGAAGATGGAGCCGGGCATGTGGAGCGTGTTCCTGCTGGTGCCTACGGGCCGGGCCGCCATGGATGAAATGCCCACGGCGGAAGAAGTGGAGGCCGTCTGGGAAAAACTCAGCAAGGTAAGCCGTGAAGTCCCCTTCGGCGTCAAGACCACGGAAGGGCACCATTACCGCCGCGTGGCGCTTCAGGAAGCCCGCGCGCAGGGGAGCAAGCCCGCGCGCCGCGCCGTTCCCACCCGGGACGGCAAGGGAATCATGTTCATCTCCCATACCGGGGAAATCCAGCCTTCCGGCTTCCTGCCCATTGCGGCGGGAAACGTGCGAACGGATGATCCGGGGGAAATTTACCGCACGCACCCCCTTTTCCTCAAACTCCGGGACGACAATGCTCTGGAAGGCAAATGCGGCCGGTGCGAGTACCGCACCGTATGCGGCGGCTCCCGTTCCCGCGCCTATGCCGTTTACGGAGACATGATGGCGGAAGACAACCTCTGCCCCTACCAGCCCAGGCTTTCACAACACCATGATTAATATTACCAGACTTTGGACAGGGGCGGAACAGCCCGCGGACCATTTGAGATACGGACAGGGCCACGGGCACGGCCGCTCCGCGGGAGGCGCCGTGGAATCCTGCGCTCCGGCTTCGTCCCGCGTCCGCAAGCCCATTGTGGTCTGGAACATCACGCGCACCTGCAACCTCAAGTGCGTGCATTGCTATGCGGACGCCTCCGCCCGGAAATTTGAAGGGGAGCTGGATTGGGACCAGTGCTGCGCGGTCATTGACGATCTGGCGGACTACAAGGTGAACGCCCTGCTGTTCTCCGGCGGGGAGCCGCTGGTGCACCCGCGCTTCATGGAGCTGCTGGAACGGGCCACTGGAAAAGGGCTGAAAGTGACCATTTCCACGAACGGCACCCGCATCACGCCGGAGGCCGCCGCGCGGTTCAAGGAACTGGGCGTGGCGTACGTGGGCATTTCCCTGGACGGCATCGGCGCCGTTCATGACAAGTTCCGCGGAGTGGAAGGCTCCTTTGAACAGGCGGTGCGCGGGTTCAAGCTCTGTAGTGAAGTGGGGCAGAAGACGGGCCTGCGCCTGACGCTGACCCGCAACAACGTGCAGTGCATGGAACAGATTCTGGACTTCATTGACGCCAATGACATCCAGCGCGTCTGCTTCTACCATCTGGTCCCCACGGGCCGCGGCGTGGAAGTGCAGACGTTGACGCAGGAGGAAGCGCGGAACGCCATGGATACGCTGATTGCCCGCGTGGAGGAATGGAAGGCGGAAGGCAAAAACCGTGAAGTGCTGACCGTCACCCAGCCAGCGGACGGCATTTACCTGCTGCTGCGCCAGCTCCGGGAAGGCTCCCCGCTGGCGAAGGAAACCCTGAACCTTCTTCAATGGAACGGCGGCGGGGCGAACAGCTCCGGCCGCGGCATCGCCAACATTGACACGCAGGGCGTGGTGCACCCGGACCAATTCTGGCAATCCGTCACGCTGGGCAATGTGAAGAACAACCTGTTTTCCGATCTGTGGGACGCCAAGGCGGGGGCCGCGGCGGAGATGCTGCCTGAGTTGCGCGGGTCCGACAATCCCCTGGAACGGCAGAAAAAAATTGAAGGCCGCTGCGGCCGCTGCGTGCACTTTGCCCTGTGCGGCGGTGGCTTCCGCACGCGCGCCGCGTTTGCCAACGGGCACTGGTACGGGTCCGACCCCGGCTGCTACCTGACGGAAGAGGAAATTTCCACCCCTCTGCCGGAAATCAGGTAAAATCCGCAGGCTGTTCCCTTCTCCGGAAGAAGCTCCAAATACGGTGGCATATTTCTCAGGCCGTCTTTGGGAACAAGAGCCTCCCGGCACTTGAACGCGGCTGATTGTAACCGCGAAGGCGGGGAGGCAGGGAGCGGCTGGAAATGCCTCCTTTCCCTGCTTTACAAGGGAGGCGGCATGGCATAGCATCCCTGCATCATGAGTCAGGAATTGAGACCGGAAACCCTGTGCGTGCAGGCGGGTTGGACCCCCAGAAAGGGTGAACCCCGCGTATTGCCCATTTACCAGAGCACCACGTTCAAGTATGAAACCAGCGAACAAATGGCCAAACTGTTCGATCTGGAGGAAGCCGGATTCTTCTATACGCGCCTCCAGAACCCCACCAATGAGGCGGTTGCCAGAAAAATCGCCGAACTGGAAGGCGGCGTGGCCGCCATTCTGACCTCTTCCGGGCAGGCGGCCTCCTTCTTTGCCGTCTTCAACATCTGCGAGGCGGGGGACCACATCGTCAGCACCGCGTCCATTTACGGAGGCACGTACAACCTTTTTGCCGTCACGTTCCGGAAAATGGGCATTGAGGTCACCTTTGTGGACCAGGACGCCCCGGCGGAGGAAATCGCCAAAGCCTTCCGTCCCAATACGAAGGCCCTCTTTGCGGAAACCATCTCCAACCCCACGCTTTGCGTGCTGGACATCCGCAAAATGGCGGACATCGCCCATGCGCACGGCGTCCCCCTGATCGTGGACAACACCTTCGCCACCCCCATCAACTGCCGCCCCTTTGAATGGGGGGCGGATATCGTCACCCACTCCACCACCAAGTACATGGACGGCCATGCCGCGGCGGTGGGCGGCGTGATCGTGGACAGCGGCAACTTTGACTGGGAAGCCCACAGGGACAAATTCCCGGGCCTGACGGAGCCGGACCCTTCCTATCACGGGCTTTCTTACAGCAAGAGCTTCGGCAAGGGCGCCTACATCACCAAGGCGACCGTCCAGCTCATGCGCGACCTGGGTTCCATTCAATCCCCGCAGAATGCCTTCCTGCTCAACCTGGGCCTGGAAACCCTCCACCTGCGCGTGCCGCGGCACTGTGAAAACGCGCAAAAGGTGGCGGAATTCCTGCAAGGGCAGGAGGATGTGGCCTGGATCAACTATCCGGGCCTGCCGTCCAACAAATACCATGACCTGGCGCAGAAGCAATTCCGCAACGGGCAATCCTGCGGCGTAGTGACCTTCGGCATCAAGGGCGGCCGTGAACGCGCCATCAAGTTCATGGACAGCCTGAAACTGGCCGCCATCGTTACCCATGTGGCGGATTCCCGCACCTGCGTCCTCCATCCCGCCAGCCATACGCACCGCCAGTTGACGGATGAGCAGCTCATGGAGGCGGGCGTCCGGCCGGACCTCATCCGGTTCTCCGTGGGAACGGAAGCCGTGGAAGACATCATTGCGGACCTCAAGCAGGCTCTGGAAGCCATCCGTTAAACCGGTCTTTCCTTTCTCGTGCGAACAGCCGTTCCGCGCATGTCCGCGGAGCGGCTGTTCTGCGTGGGTGACGGGTGAAAAAGCCGGGATGGCCCGGCGTATTGAACGTTTCCGGAAAAGAGCGCCGGCAGACGGGAGGGCGAGGCATATGCTCCCGCTGGGGAAAGACCGTTTCCGGGAGCAGGGGCCTCCCGGCTCCTGTAAAAACCTGCGGAAACTCCGCAGAAAAATAACTTCATTTCATGTTCTCCTTATTCCAAAGTTTAATTCCACGTAAAACAGGTATTTTAATAGGGTTATAAAGAAAAATCCAGCAACGGCGAATTGCGGGGAACGGCTCGGCCATTCAACCTCAAGAAGATGCGCCAGATTTCAGAAAAAGCGGAAAATTCAAAGACTTTTCTTCTTAAATGTAAATTGACACACCATAATAAATTTATTATGGTGTGTAACTTATGAAAAATAGATATTGTACTGTATTAATAAGTTGCGCCAGTGTGCTGGCTGCAAATGCTGCTACCATCATTGCCGAACTGCCCGAATCAGCCAATCTGTCGCAAACCGCGACCATGGCGCCGCAAACGGGAAACCAGCTGCTGGATAAAGTAAAAGGCCGTGAATTTGGCGTCTATGCGGGAGGCAATAACAACAGCCTGGCCAACTGGCCCCAGAATGGGGAGGGAACCTGGGTCAACCATGATGACGTCGGTTCCATCATCCTGTGCGGCAGAAGCGGCGTGGCCGGAGACTCCTTTGCCATGGTGCTGGGCGGCCCCCGGCAGGGAGAGCTTGTTTCCTCCATCATCTTTTCCTGTGACACGCCCACCTCCGTCATCACGAGCTACACCATGGTGCTGGCGATTTACGACTCCGCCGGAACGTTGGTCCGGAACCTTTCCACCGTGGAAAGCTTTACCTTTGATTCCACTTCAAGAACGACGACCGTTTCCCTGGACATGGCGGATTCTCCCCTGGCGTGGGGGGAAGGATACAAGCTGGTTGCCGGAGTGCGCGGCGGCGCGGGCGGCGCCACCTCCCCCTATACGCTTGCCAACATCCAGGTATCCTATGAAACCGTTCCGGAACCGGCTACCGCATCTCTGGGAATGCTTGGCCTGGGAGCCCTCGTCTTCCGGCGTTCCCGGAACCGGTGAGCGGTAAACTTTTCAATCGGGAAGGAGGCGGCCTGAAAAACGCCTCCTTTCCTTTTTCCGGTCGGAAAAGGCACGCTTTGGCATGGCGTAACGCGGCATTCCGGAATGGTTCATTCCCGGAGAGAATGTTCAAAGGCCCGGTACTGCACGGCCTCATACAAATGGGAATCCTGAATATCAGGGCTGCCCTCCAGATCCGCTATGGTGCGGGCCACCTTCAGAATGCGGTCGTAGGCTCTGGCGGAAAGGGCCAGTTCTTCCACGGCGCGGAGCAGGATGGCGCGGCTTTCCGGCAGCAGGCGGCAATGCCTCTGGAGCGCTTTTCCGGAAAGTGCCGCATTGCTGCGGAAGGGAGTGCCCGCATATCTGCTGCACTGGAGCTGCCGGGCGGCCATCACGCGTTCCCTGATGCCGGCGGAACATTCCCCGGCGGGTGCGGAGGCCAGAATAGAGGGGTCCACGGCGGGAACTTCCATCAGCAAGTCGAACCGGTCCAGAAGCGGTCCTGAAATCTTGCGGCGGTAGCGTGCGACCTGCGCCGGGGGACAGGTGCAGGTTCTTCTCCTGTCGCCCAGATAGCCGCAGGGGCACGGATTCATGGCGGCTGCCAGCATGAAGCGGCACGGAAACGTCATGGTGCCGGAAGCGCGGGAAATGACCACCTGGCCGGATTCCAGCGGTTGCCGCAGAGTTTCCAGCGCGGCGCGGCGGAACTCCGGCAATTCGTCCAGAAAGAGCACGCCGTTGTGGGCCAGGGACACTTCCCCCGGCGTGATATTCGCTCCTCCGCCCATCAGCCCGGCATCGGAAATGGTATGGTGCGGAGCCCGGAACGGACGCCGGGCCACCAGGCCGTTCCCCCGTTTCAGCAGTCCGCATACGGAATGGATTTTACTGGTTTCCAGAGCTTCCTCCGGATTCAGCGGAGGGAGAATGGTCGGGAGCCTCTGCGCCAGCATGGACTTGCCCGAACCCGGAGAACCGCAGAGAAGGATGTTATGGCCGCCTGCCGCCGCAATCTCCATGGCGCGGCGCGCATAGGGCTGCCCCTTGATCTCGTCGAAGTCAACGGCAGTCTCCTTGTCTTCGGCCTCCCGGTCCTCTCTTCCGGAAGCCGTGAAGGGAGGGGGCAGAACGGAGGAGGTAAGGAGTGCCCACGCCTCCTTCAAAGAAGCCACGGGGTAAATCTCCACGCCCTGCACGGGCGTTCCTTCGTGTGCGTTAGCACGTGGCAGCATGATGCGCTTCCTGCCCATGCGCCGCGCCTCCATAATCTGCGGCAGAATGCCCTGCACGGGGCGTACGGCGCCATCCAGGGCCAATTCCCCCACGATGCACCAGGAAGAAGCGTCCATGTCCCTTTCCGCCGCTCCGGCGACCATTCCCAGGGCGATGGGGAGGTCAAACCCCGGTCCCTGCTTCCTTAAATCCGCCGGAGCCAGATTGACGACGAAAACGCCCTGCTGGAAGGGCAGCCCGCTGTTCTGGATGGCCGTATCCACGCGCTGCCCGCTCTCCTTCACGGCCGCATCAGGTAGTCCCACGATAAAGGTGCGTTTTTCCGCCATGGGGCGGAAATCCACTTCCACCTCCACTTCTACGCCATCCACGCCCAGAACGGTGGAGGAATACAGCCGCGTCATCATTCCTCCATGCTAGGAGGAAATAATGAAAAAGAAAGAAGAATAACAAAAATACGGGGAATATCTAACAAATAATTCAACGGCGAGAGGCGCGCCGGAGAACTTCCCGTTCCTCTTCCGTCAGGCTGGACAGGCCGGAGCGGGATATTTTTTCCATGATTTCATCCACCTCCTCTTCGGAGGGATGGCTACCGGCGGGGCGGCGTGCGGAGTGCGAGGCGGAATGGTGGGAGGAAGAAACGACCCTCCGCCTGGGAGAGGACAGTTTTTCCTTCCACAGGATCAGCAATGTCAGGATGAACCCGGCGAACATGCCGCCCAGGTGTCCGGCTTCCCCGCCCGCGTTGTTCCACTGGAAAATAATGACGGCGCAGGCGATGCCGAGGACGGCCAGGGCGAACTGGCGCACGCTCAAATTGACCGGAGGGAACAGAAGCTGCACCCGGGCGCGCGGAAAAAGCACCGCGCACGCGGCCATGATGCCGTAAATGGAGCCGGAGGCCCCCACCATGGGAATGAAGCGCCATTCCGGATCAAAGAACCCCATGTACCCCAGCAGGGAGGAAAACAGGGCCGCCGCCACGCCGCAGAAAAGATAATACAGCAGGAAGCGCAGATGGCCGAAGCGTTCCTCCACGACCGGCCCGAAAAACCACAGGGCGATCATGTTGAACATAATGTGCCCCAGATTGGCGTGCAGGAACTGGTAGGTAAACAACCGCCACAGTTCCCCTTCATGAAAGCACGTGTATTCACTGTAGGCTCCGTAAAGCTGGATCAGGTCCAGACGGCCCGGCGGGTAAATATCCCGTGGAATATCCACCTGGAAGAAAAACCCGAGGATAAAGACGACCACATTGAGCAGGATCAGCCAGTGCACCATCACGGCGCCGCGCTGGTCAAACAAATGCTCCCGTACCGTATCTCCCCAGTTCTCGTTCTCCGCTCGCATATAAGGCCGCATGTAATCGTGTTCAGGGCGTTTTGACAAGGAAAATAGCTGTCCCGTTCAAGGAAGTACGGGAACCGCGCCGCATTATTTCCACAGTGCGGCGGGAAGCAGGTCCGGCGGCAGTTCCGCCCCGTGCACAAGATGTTCCGCCAGCTGGGCCGCGGCCCACGGGGAAGTGGTCACTCCCTTGCTGCCCAGTCCGGAGAAGACGAACTGGCCGTTCAGGCTGGGAATGGGCCCGGCGACGGGCTGGCTGCGCCGGATGATGGGGCGCACGGCGGCGCGGGCGCGGAGGAAGCCCGTCTCCCCGGAATAGCGTTTGACGAGGTCCAGCATCAATTCCTGGACGGCGGGGGCTTCCGGAATGCCGGGAGCGTCCCACGCCCACGCGTAAGTGGCGCCGAAGCGCCAGAAAGAACCGTTGTGAACCAGCCAGTGGCCGAAATGCAGGATGCCGGCGTGCCAGTCCAGCTCCTTCAGGTCCAGGTCCAGAATAGTGCCCTTGGAAGGGCGTCCCTTCAAGGGAGCCATGTCCGGGTGGCATCCGGCCTCCCAGCCGGTGCACCAGGCTATATGGGAAAACTTCTGCCCGTTCCAATGGAAAAGGCCGTTTTCATCCGGACGGATATCCGCGGGGGACACGTCCGCTTCCACAAAACGGCCCTGTTCCGTGAAAAACTGCCGCATGGCGTTGACCATGTCCTCCACATGGAGGACGGCGGAACCGCGCGTATAGGCGGCTTTTCCCTGTCCTTCCCAGCGTTCGGGCCACGGAAAAAGGGGGCCGGCATAGGCGCTGGATTCCGGGGCCATCTGGCGTTCCTGCCAGATTTCAAGCTGGTCCTCCGTTTCCAGTTCCCGGAAAATAGGGGTCTTCTGCCACCAGGAGCCGCCCAGTTCCCGTTCCGTTTCCGGATAAAAATCTGCTGCGGCGGACAGGCACTCCTCCTGCCGCCAGCCGGGGCGGAAGGCGCGGCCCGTCAGGGGATTCACCAGCCCGGCGGCCACACGGGAAGCTGTTTCCGCAATAGGGCGGTCTGTGATGGTGAAATCCGTGCCGCGGCGTTTCAATTCCCATGCCAGGCAGCTTCCGGCGATTCCCTGGCCGATGATAAGAACGTTCATGATCGTTGAATGAAGAACCGGAAAAGCCCGGGAATAAATGGAAGAACAGAGGAAGTGCCTCCCCCCGCTTCCGGAGGTGACAGCCCCGCAGACGGTGGAATGCGCCTGCGGAGCGGGAAAACGCCCCCTTAAAGGGCCGCAATAATGGTATCCCCCATTTCCGCGGTATTCACGCGGATTTCTCCGGAGGCGCCCGTAGCCAGGTCTCGCGTGCGGTAGCCCTGTTCAATCACGCGGCGCACGGCGGCGTCAATGGCGTCTGCCGCGTCCTTTTCCCCGAGGGAATAGCGCAGCAGCATGGAGAGGGAAAGAATCTGGGCGATCGGATTGGCAATGCCCTTGCCGGCGATGTCCGGGGCGGAGCCGCCGGAAGGCTCGTAGAGGCCGAAAAACAGGCCGTTGTCCTCATTGCCCTGGCACAGGCTGGCGCTGGGCAGCATGCCCAGGGAGCCGCAGATCATGGCCATCTCGTCGGAAAGAATGTCCCCGAACAGGTTCTCCGTCACCAGCACGTCAAACTGGCGGGGATTGCGCACCAGCTGCATGGCGGCATTGTCCACGTACATGTGGAGCAGTTCCACGTCCGGATAATCCCTGGAAACCTCAATCATCGTCTCGCGCCACAGCAGGGAATTGGTCAGCACGTTGGCCTTGTCCACGCTGGTGACGCGCTTGCGGCGCCCTCGCGCGGCCTCGAACGCCACTTTGGCGATGCGCACCATCTCGCTCTTGTGGTAGCGCATGGTATCCACGACGACTTCGTCGTCCCCCTCCTGTTCGCGGAAACGGGGCTGGCCGAAGTACAGGCCGCCGGTCAGTTCCCGGACGCATAAAATGTCAAAACCGCCTTCGATCAATTCATTCTTGATGGGAGAGGCGTGGGTCAGGGCAGGCAGGCATACGCCCGGGCGCAGATTGGCGTACAGGCCGAAATGCTTTCTCAGCGGCAGCAGGGCGCCGCGCTCCGGCTGTTCATTGGCGGGAAGGTGCTCCCACTTGGGGCCGCCTACGGAGCCGAACAGGACGGCGTCCGCCTCTTCACAGGCTCGGATGGTCTCTTCCGGAAGGGCCTTGCCGCAATGGTCGATGCCCGCGCCGCCCACAAAAGCCTCCTTGCGGCTCACGGTAAATCCAAACTTGGAACTTACGGCGTCCAGAACCTTCAGGGCCTCCGCCATGACCTCGGGCCCGATGCCGTCGCCGGCCAGAACAGCAATATGATGGTGATGTTCACTCATGTCGCTGAAAGTCTGGGCATTCTCCCCTCAAAGGTCAAGAAACACCGTTGGCATGCCCACGCCGCGGAAGCCTTTTTGCGTCAAAAAGCCTACAGAAACAAAAAAGTACTTGCCAAACGCCTGTGCCTCCAGTAAAAATCCCTCCGCGCTCCATGGAACGCAAACTCCCCTGTAGCTCAGCGGTAGAGCGGGTGACTGTTAATCACTAGGTCGTTGGTTCGAGCCCAACCGGGGGAGCCATTCTTTTTCTAAAGCCCTGTAAGTTCAATGACTTACGGGGCTTCTTTTTTGCCTGTTCCGGGGCCGAAAATGCGAAAAACCGTGGAAAAATAGCCATAAATGATGACCAAATATCATTTTTTGATTCCGTTCTGGCGTAAAATTGGCGTACTGTGAGGGCATCATGAAACGCCTGAAAATAACTCCGGTGAAGCACGCTCAAAGCGGACGCTGGCAGGTTCGCATCCCTGTCAAGCTTTCCGGAACCGGAAAGAGGGAAACAAAGTATTTCCCGACCAAGGCGGAAGCAATGGGATATATTACCAACCTGGAAGACGTGGCTGCGGGACTGCGTTTTGGGGAAACATTGATGGCGAGATCAGAATATGATGCCGTCATCGAAGAACTTGCCCGTTTAGCCCCGTTCGATGTGACGCTCAAGGATGTTATTGATTATTACATTGCGCGGCATCGGGCCAGCGATGCCCGCAAAATATCCATTCTTGAGCCTCTTTACCGTGATACGGTGCAAGATACCTCTTCTCATTACCGAACCCGTGTAAGACAGGTTTTAGGCGCCTTCACCTCTAGGTTTGGAGATTGCTTGATTGACGATGTAACGCCGGATGAATTTGAAAAATGGTTGGCCGGATGGAAAACGACTCCTCCTTCATATAATTCCGCATTGCGCCACATTAAGCCGTTTTTTGCCTGGGCCATCAGTAAGAAGTATGCTGTGCAGTCCCCCGCCGAAGGAATCAAGCAGCGTAAGCACCAGCGGGCACCCATCTCCATTCTTACGCCCGCGCAAGCTCATTCTCTGCTGGATGCCTGCCGGGACTATTCCGGAGATGGGGCTATGCCGGAAAACCTGCGTGTAAATGCGGCGGATATGAAAATAGCGGTGGCCGTCCTGCTTTTCGCCGGCGTCCGGCCTGAAGAAGTTACCGCATTGAGGTGGGAGCACATCAAGCTGGCTCATGGCTATATCAGAATTGAACCGGAGGTCAGCAAAACCAACTCCGTGCGGCTGGTGCGGATTGAGCCAAACCTCAAGGCGTGGCTGGAAACTGTACCGCCAGAAAAACGCGCTGGAAAGCTCTCTCCGAAGAACTGGCAGCGTAAATGGCAGGCAGTACGCCGGGGAGCCAGCATTAGCCATCTAAATGACGTTTGCCGCCATTCCTACGCTTCTTACTGGCTAGCCGCCCATCGGGACACGCACGGTTTACTGGAAAACATGGGGCATACCACCAGCAAGACGACGATCAAATACTACCTGACGGCCTGCAATCCGGAAGAGGTGCCCGTCTATTGGCAGATTTTCCCTGAAAACAGGAGTGCCCGCTGACCGCTGTCGGGTATTGTGGGCTATAACAGCGAAGAAATCGGAAGTGTTATTTAAGTCAGACTCTCAGGCTATTGAGAAGGTCATGAAGAATCTTGCTCTATTTTTCTCACAGATTGCCCATGGTGCCATCACAATATAAAAATGTTAGATAACGGAAATTAAATTCATCTTGACTTTTTGTTATTTTAGAGCATTCATAAGGATGTGTATTAAATAAGTTTTTTAATCACATTAATTCGTAATTAGGAGAAAAACCATGAGTGCAAAAAGTGAATTAGGCGACTTAGTGTACAATGCAGGATTGCAAATTGCACAAAACTCTGATGTTCAGAAATTTGTCAAAGATACGACAAAAGGGGTATTAAAATCTGTCATCGATCAATTACCTGTAGAAAGCGTGATTCCTGCTGTCATTGGTGGGACGAAAGCAGTCGCAGCGACCGTTGCAACTGTTGCTGCAAGTCCGATAGTTATTCCTGCAGTTATAGTAGGTGCCGTTGGGACTGTTCTTGGTGCCTGTATTGTTTCTGCCCATAATCATGATCGCGAGCATGGCTATGATTATGATGATTATTATGATACTCCTCTTCATGCCATTGATTCTTTGATATATTGACATTTTAAACAGAACACACGGAGCTATTTGCATTACGCGCGAACAGCTCCGTTTTTCGTTTAATTTGTTTTGTCTGTAGCTCTCTCAGTTCAGGGTAGTAATTGTAGATATGAGAATGGCTTGATGTCATTTTTCGAGCGCATCCCTCAGAAATATCATACCGAAAAAGGAAAAACAAAAAAGGAGCTACCCAATAGAGGTAGCTCCTGAATATAGCAGAGAGAAGACGTTAACCTTCCCAGGTTCCACCTGATGCCTCAATAGCATCCCGTACTTCCCTGATAAGATAAGGAGGGGCATTGCCGTTATCATGACCAGGGATAGTCACCGTCTGTCCATGGGGATGATCGTATACTCGATGTGAACCCCGTCCTTGCCCTGGCTGCAGAATGAATCCAGCTCTTAGCAACCGTCTGATTAAGTCTCGTATTCGCATAAGTGATTTTGAAAATACGAGAGACGGAAAAAGTTTCAATGAACGCTGTTCGAAGGGAAAAATCAGTCTTTTTAATAGCTTGTATAGCGAACTTTCAGACAGTGGGGGACTACTATACTTTGTACGGCATTGCCGTGTGAAGATGCAGTGTTGCATCAAGCCACTCTTCCGTTGTGAGTCCACGTCTGACCGCCTCAGTCTGAATAAGCCAGTAACCTCATTGGAAATCCTTATATGTACGTCTCTTTCCCTGTATACTTTGGCGTAACTATAAATTATGATGCGGGACGTTGGAGAGTGCAATAAGCGTCCTGGAAGCCCATTTTTCAATCGTCATACCATGGATGTCCGCCGTCATTCGAACCCGGTCAAATTGGCTTCGAGGAAAGGGAACCTCAATAATGTCCATGTCAGGGTCATGCTGACTCTTTTGACGACGGCTATGTTCTTCCTTCATGATGCGCTCAATGACACGTTGTCGTGTTTCCGGAATGGGGAGGTAGGAAAGCCACTTATCAACTTGACTCTTGCTGACGCCACAAAGATCGGCAAAAACCTCTCTGCTCATTTCCATATCCTTCAGGAAAACCCGGATTTTGTCTTTTATGTCATCCATGTGGGCATTTTTCCCAAATGGCAAACAGCGGCAAGTTTTTTCTGATGATTCTACTTTTTAGGAATAACTTAATACTAAAATGTTCCTATTATGGTAATCGTTTGCCAAATGAGGAAGTATTATTTAACGTTCATAAGGAATAACCTCAATCGTGTTTCCTGGCTTCCATAAATGCTGTTCTAGCATTCCTTGCGAGCTAATAACCTTGCTATCTCCAGCGGGAATAACAGTTTGCGAGGAGTATGTATACTCTACCTGATAGCCATTTCTGTCTTTGATTACAAGTTTAGCTACCATATTTAAATCTTTTCCAGTAGTGTTAAGTATCTCTGCTTTCCAAGAATAATATACATAATTCATGGATTCAGAAGTCTTTTTAATGCCTTTGCTTAGAACACTCAAAGGAGCTCCTCTTCGGGCAATTTGTTGTTGTCTAACTTGTCGTTGGGCTTGTTTTTTAGTCAGATTAGCAAATGTTGCCTCTATAGACGCTTTGTCTTTAGATTTTTGAAGAAAGCTTTGTAATTTTTCGGCACACTCTTTAGCAAGTTCTGGATCATTTTTTTCTTCTAATAATTTTGTGAGCATCAACACTAATGAGGTTGATGTTTTTCTTGCGTCCTTGGAGCTAATAAAAATATCTGGATGTGTGTCTAATAAGGAACATGCCGTTAATATTGCGAAACTAGATTTATTATTTAAGGGAGTAATTAGATTTTTTAAAGCTTCTATTGGATCCGCATTGGTCCCCCATCCCCATATATGGCATCTGGCAACCATAATTTGCGCTCCTATATCTCCATCTTTTTTTCCTCGCTCGAACCACCAAAAGGCGCGTTGATCATTTTTTGGGACTTCTTTTCCAAGTAGGTACATTCTGCCTACCTCGTAGGCCGCCTCCCCATCGCCTTCCAATGCTTTTTTAGTCAAGGAATTGAGCAGTGATGTTTCTTTAACCTGGCTAATATCAAATGAGACTTCGTGAGATTCTTCAAAGGCTTGCCCCTCTTCCGAAAATAGAAGAGCACAACAAGCACATTTAATTATTTTTTTGAAATATATGATCATTTTCTATATTCAACATTGACATTGATTTTTTTCTTAGAATTAAATTTTTCTTTCGATATAGAACGAGTCCCTTCTACTATGATATTTTTCTTTTCAGGTATGGAAATATCAAATTTGATGGCCTCATCTATTGTTTTTCCATTAATATCTAAAAGCTTGAAAGTTACAGAGCCGTTCCATAAAGCGTCAGAGGTGTTGGTAAGAAGTACTTTCCATTTGTATTCAATATCTCCATCATTAAATTCTTCCAGAATTTCTGTGGAAGGACTTTCAATGGTGATCGCTTGATTCATTTTTCCATTTTTAGCTTGCTCCAACTTCCATTTATCTTTTTCTCCGTGCTTTGCCGCCTTTTCATAAAATAGAATAGCTTCGTCGTATTTCTTTTGTTCTAAATAAAAACCTGCGAGCATGTGTTCTGCCAAACCGTAGTTTTGGTTCGCTGATTTTTTCAAAAGAGATAAGGCCTTCTCCTTTGATATGTTAAACTTGAGCGATGGGGAAAAAGGATCATTTTCGCCTTCATCCAACCCAGAAGAATGTAAAGCTAACGAATATTGTGCTTTGGGATGCCCTTTTTTTGCCGCTTGCCAGTAGTATTTCTCAGATTTTGCACCATTCTTTTTGATTCCGATCCCTTTTTCATATGCATATCCAACTAGATAGGAAGATTCCGCACTTCCTATCTCAGACGCCTTTTTCCTATAAGAAAGCGCTCGTGGAATATTTTGTTCCACGCATTCACCTGTTTCGTAAGTGTCGGCGAGTTTTTCCAGGGAATAAAGATCATTTTGTTGGGCAAGTTCCCATGTAGAAACTAGGTCAGCTTTGACTATCTCCGGAGGGGCTTGAGAAAAGCTTATGGACGTGGGGGAGGGTCGAACGCACAACCAAACGATTGTTCCCCCTATAATTCCTCCAATAAGTCCAGTAAGAGTAAGGAGAGCAATGATTTTACCGTTGAACAACATGATAAAATCATGAGAAAGGAGAGAATGAAGTCAAGACAGAATGAATTTAATTCCAGAAAAATTCCTATTCTTTGCGCCAATCCTTCAACGTTTCCACATACACGGCGGAAACGCGGCCGCCGTCTACATCTACACGGACTTCAAGGCAGTGGTCCGGGAACAGGCGGAAACCTCGGCCAAGACCGCCGAAATACTCCGCACGATGGACCTCCGCCTTTCCAACCTTGAACATCAGACCCAAAAATAATATGCCTAACAATTTATACACCAATTCAGGACTCTCTTTTTCGGATGCTCTCCACGCTTTGAAAAATGGCAAGGGAGCCAGATTGCCGAAGTGGTCCCCGGATGTAGTCATCCGCGCCCAGTTCCCGGACGAGCACAGCAAGATGACAGCTCCCTATCTGTACGTGGAATCCCGTTTCGGGCGGGTGCCGTGGAAGGAGACGTTTATCGAACTGTTTTCCGAAGAATGGGAGATTGTCGACTGAACTGTAAAGTTTTTCTTACAAGTTCTAACCAGTTCTAATCAAAACAAGTTATAACTATGAATAACACTGAAAGAAACATGGCTGCGGCCATCCTCCGCTTTGAAGACAGCCGCGTAACCGGGCCGGCCTCCCTGCGCGTCTCCCGTCTTCCCGCCGCTGACAAGGGCGGTAAGTGGGAAATTTGCGGCATTTGCGACGGCATTGAACCCGCCGTATTCAACCGCCTCAAGTCCCTGCTGGACGCCGGAAAGCGGGAAGAAGCCTGGGAGGGCTGCCTTCAGTACGTCCTGGACAATACCGCCGCGGTCCGCGCCTGGATTGGCTCCGATGCCCACCCGGCTACGGAATTCATCCTGCGCGACCATTACTTCAATTCCGGCAGCAGGAACACCGGGAAAATCCTTCAGCGCGCACTGAATATCCACGGCGCCGGGCTCACGGTGGACGGCATTGTTGGACCCAAGACCAGACAAGAGCTACAGGACCAGTTGGCCGGGACGGACGAAGCGGTATTTTTGGTTGGCCTCCAGGAAAAGCGCAAGGCGTTTTATCGCTCCTGTAAGCAGTTCTCCGTATTCGGCAAGGGCTGGCTGCGCCGTTGTGACGACGCCTTCAGTGTTGCCCGTTCCATCGTTTAACCCTTATCCCTTTTTCCGTCCATGGCATTATTTCCAAGACTCCGCGGCAAGGCGAGAGAAGCGTTTCAGATACTGGTTTCTCCGTCTGCCGACAACAAATTCAAGCACTGGCCCGCCTCCGAGCTTGACCCCAAAGCCCTGAAGGCATTGAAAGACTCCATTGCTTCCGGGCAGTTGGACCGACAAGAACAGCTCTTCATGGCTATGTTGGAAAAATGGCCGCGCCTCCGCAAGAACCTTGGAGAAATAGCAAGCGCCGTTGCCCGCATGGAGTGGACAGTCATGCCCTGGACGGAAAAAGGACAGAAGCCGACGCCGGAAGCGCAGGAAATGGCAGAACTCGTCGAATCTGCCTTCTGGCGGTCTGAACCGGAACCGGACACGGTAGAGCAGGGGGCGGACGATCTGATCAAATCCCTGACCTACATGCTCACCTGCGGCAATACCGTTCATCAAATCAAATGGGCGGCGGATGATATTATCTATCCCCGGTGCTATGAGCCTCTTTCCGCTCAATTCTACGCGTGGGAATACAACTACGGAAAGAAGGACCGCCTGCTCCTTTTCCGCAATGGCCTTGAAAACGACCTGGAAGGGGAAGAGTTCCCTCCGGACAAGTTCCTGATTGGCCTGAACAAGACCGACGTATTTCACCCCATCTTTGGCGCCAAGCTCCGGTGTCTGGTGGGTTGGTTCGGGGCTGCCTGCTACGGGCTGCCCTGGCTGATGACGTTCTGCGAGCTCTTCGGCATCCCCTTCCGCACGGCCAAGGTCAGGGGAGACGAAAAGGCCAAGGCGGAGGCCGCAGAAATGCTGCAAAACCTCGGCTCCGGAGGCTGGGCCGTTTCCACGCAAAATTTAGAGTTTCAGCTTCACGACGCCGTGAAGGGAGCCAACGGGCTGCCCCAGGCGGATTTGATCAAACTGGCGGATGAACAATGCGACAATCTCATTTTGGGTCAAAGCCTGACCAGCTCCAAGGGGGACGGCGGGGCGTATGCCCTTGGCAAAGTTCATGCCGGCATCCGCAAAGAGGTTATTGAAGACGTGGGGCAGGCCGTGGCGAACATCCTCAATTCCCAGCTTATCCCGGCTATCATCCGCCTTAACTACGGGCGCATTCCCTCCCGGCTCCCTCAATTTGTCCCCTCCATCCGCGGCATTGACGCGGAAGCCCTGGAAACCGTTTCCAAGGCGGCGGACGTAATGGATGTCGGAGAAGAATTTGCCCGTGCCATCGTCAAAATCCCCAAGCCCCGGGAAGGTGAAGCCGTTTTGAGAAAAGCCCCGTCCATCGGCTCCGCTCCGGGCCAGTACGGGGACGCCATTGAAGCGGCGGCTGCCGAGGGAAAAAACTAGCTCCGCTCGCCCTGGCCGTCGAGTTGGAGCAGGACGCGGAAAAGGCCGCTGAAGACATCTTGCAGGCGTGGGCCGCTCCATGCGTGGCCTTTGTCCGGGAACTGATCGGCAAGGCTCAATCAGGGCTTTCTGATGACGAATTCCGGGCAGAACTGGCCGCCGTGCTTGACCGCCTCCCGGACATGGACCTCACCGATGATGATTTATTACAGGAAACCCTGTGGGACGCCGGCGCGGAGGCCTACCGGAAGGGGTGGGAAATCAATCGGATTGAAGACGAGATATGAACCTGACGATCGACTTGAACGGTGTTGACCCGGTAATTGCAGAAGTGAAAAAAATAGCAGCTCCGGAAAGTTTGGCGAAAGCCAATGAACGCATGGGGGAGGGAGTGAAAAGCTGGCTTTCGTCCTGGTACAGGAACAAGGCGGAATCCGGACACTTTGAAAACACGTCCCTGCCGACCCACGGGCCTGGAAGGAAGAAAACCGGGTGGGCCAACGACATTGCCCGAAACTGGTTTGCCGAGACGACGGCGGACGGTGCCCGCATCTACCTCACCGGGCAGGCAGGGGAGGGGAACGGGGGGGAACCTCTAGACCTTGCACAATCCCTGTTATTGAAAATCTACGGCGGCACGGTGACGGCCAAGCGGGCCCAGGCGCTGACCATTCCTGTCATTCCGGAGGCGCACGGCGTTCGCGCTGGCGCTTACGCCTCTATGACGGGCCGCAAACTTTTCACTCTTCGTAAAAGCATCCTCAACCTTCGCAACAGCATGACCGGCTCCGGATTGGAGCCGGGCTGCCTTTTTGAATCGGACGGGCATGGCGGAGTCAGGGCCGTCTATAAGCTCAAGAAGTCGCAGATCTTTGCGCCATGGCCGGAGGCTTTTCCGGATATGGAAGAACTTACGGGCATAGCATTCAAACACTTCATGGATGCCATGCTTGATGACGGGGGAGGTTCCGAAGACTGGATAAATTGACTAGGAGAGCTAAGCTGAAAGACGGTGTAAAATAAACCGCCGCAGAGGGGAAACTGCGGCGGAGTAGAAAAAAGATTTGTTATAGAAATAGTTTTATTTCTTTTTTAAAATATAATGTTCGGATAAGATTCCTTGATTAATTGATCCTTCTTTGTCTGACAACATTAATTTACTACCATCAAGTATTTTATAATAAGATTTTTCATTAGAAGAGGTTAGAGATAATTCAATCAAGTTTCCATTTATCAAATTATAATGACCTTTTGATTCGAAAGTTGCGCTTTTTTCTCCTTCTCCTATATATTCGCTCCTCAGTATATAAGTTTTATCCTTATTTAATGTCAGTGTCGTCTTTATACCTTCACAATCGGCAGCGGGAAGAGTTCCTTCATAAGTGCCGTAAAAATTAGAATTTTCCGACTTGTTTTCTATTTTTGTTCCACCGTTTTCAATTTGATCATGATTCTCTTGAGGAGCATTGCAACCGGTTATGACAACTAAACATGTGGCCCATAAAAAAATCATTTTCATGGTAAGTACCTTTCTTTTTTAATTAGTGTTTTTTCTTAATTCAATAGAGCAGGGACTGAGAAATCAATTCTCTCCCAATACCATTATAATATTACGTAAAACTTTGGGAGGTGGCAAGATATTATTCTCGGCCAGCCGGGATTTTATTCCTGATCGTTACGGCTTGAATATTTTGTAGCCCATTTTGCGTCTATTGCCCCATACCTCCACTGTGCCTCATCATGGGGGCATGAGTACGCTGATAACGACGGTAGCCGGCAACCACGGCAAGGCTCCCATGGCTATCCTGTGGGCCCCCAAAGGAGAACATACTATTAAATGCTCGCTCAACGGCCAGCCGGGAACGTGTGTGGTGCGGGTAACGTCCGACTGCGTTCCCCGGCTCAATGCCGACCTGGAAGCCAAGCTATCCAGCAACGTCAAACCGGTCGGGCTCTATGATCATGAGATGGGGCCCGCCTCTTACAAGCCGGGACGGTTTGTGTGGAACGAGGAAAAAGGCGTTGTGTTGGAACTGGAAGGATGGACGGAGAAGGGAAGAACGGACGTGGAAGGCGGCAATTACGGCTATCACAGCCCCCGCTTCCGGCGCGACAAGGGAACCGGGGAAATCCTCGGCCTGTTGCCGGAATCCATAGAAGTAGGTTCCTTGGTCAATGACCCCGCATTTGACGACATCGAACGCATTGCCGCCAGCCGAATGGAGGGCGACGTAGCCCATTTTGACGACGTTGAAGACCCCGGGAAACCGGGCGACAATAGAGACCTTGAGAAGCCCAGGGAGGGCCTCGACCAGCAAGACAACCATACAACCAACCGAGACATGGACATCACTAAACTCGTTGCCCTCGGCATTTTGACCGAGGAAGAAGCCAAGGCTGAAAATGCCGAGGCTATCGTGTTGGAGCGCATCAAGGCCCTGCAGGACAAAGGCAAGGCCAGCTCCGATGAATTGGAAGCAAGCAAGAAGGAGCTGGCGAAATGCCAGGAAGAAATTGCCGCATCCAGGAAGCAGGTGAAGGAACGCGCCGTCCAGGACGTTGCCGATGCCATTGCTGCGGGCAAAATCGCCCCGAAGGATGAAGCATCCAAGACCTTTTGGGAACGAGCCCTGACGGAAGACTATATTGCCGCCAGCAAGCAGTTGAACGCCCTGCCGAAAAATCCCGCATTCGATGACGTGAATGCCGGCAAGCCGGAAGGCTCCCCAAAAGAACCCGTCACGGGAACCGCGGCTCTTCGCAGCTCCTTTGAAACCGAACTCAATAACCTGAACAAGTAATATGCCCGCGAAAGAATTTATGACCCTGCTGGACGTGCTTCAGCAGGAAGGAACAGGATCTATCAAGGCCCTTGACGCAGTCCGTTCTGTTGGACTTGCATCCCCGGAAGTAACCGCGTTTCCCGTTACCGTTATTGACGGAACGCAGTACGAAATCAATATGCCCACCGGCATTCCCCGTTTCGGGTTTCGTCCGGCCAATGCCGGAGCCAAGAACCTGACGACCGAATACACCAATAAAACCGTTAAGTGCTACTACATTGACGGACCTATTGCGGTGGACAAGGCCGTTGTCACCAGCTCCGCCAGGGGGGCGCAGCTGCTCACCAAGGAAACCCGAAGCGTTACGTTGGGTGCCATGGCCTCCATTGCCCTGCAGATGTGGTACAGGCTTCCGGAACAGGAAAATGTGTTCCCGGCTATTTCTGAACAGATGGGGGATTATATGACAATTTCCGCGGATCCTTCCAAGCAGGAAGACTCGGAAGCCAACCGCGCCGACAACTCCGGAGCTTCCGCTTACCTGGTCATTTTGGGTGACGACTTCCTGCACTCCATATGGGGGAACAAGAAGACGCTTTCCATGTCTCCGGTGCAGGAAGAGACCGTAGCCAGGAATACGGAAGACGGGGAATCAGGAACAATGAGGGCCTATACTTCCCGTTTGGAAGGCTGGACGGGCATTGCCGTGGAATCTCCGTTTTCCGTGGCCCGCATCAAGAACATCAGCGCCCAGCATCCCTTGACGGACAAACTTGTCGCCAAGGCGAAGAGCCTGTTTCCTGCGGCCTTGCGCGGCATGATTTCCTATGTGGTTATGAACGGCAATGTGAAATTGCTGTTGCAGGAATCCAGAACCCTTACGCCTGCCACCGGAAACGGCGGAACGGGCATGATCGCCCCTGAACCCGATTCCGTGATGGGAATCAAGATTCTGGAAGTGGATTCCCTGCTTGATGACGAATCACTGTCCAGCGTCCGCGTCGCATTTGCGGAAGACTTTTTCCGCGCCCGTCGCAACTCCCTTGCCCTCAAAAATTAACCTTTTATCCGCAGAAAGGAGAAACACACCACATGATGAAGAATATGTACCGCAATGACGAAGCACTTACGATCCGTCTGAAGATGCCGGGAACCGGAAAGACGGTAACGTCTGCCCCGATTCATATCGGACAGAAAGGAGGCATCGACAGCGCTGTCATTTCATTGAAGCACGAAGAGCTTCCCGCGCTGGCCGCCGGCAAGACGATGACCCTCACCGTCGAATCGTCCGAGGACGGTGATGCCTGGACGGAACTGGATTCCCCGAAGCTGGTTGCGACGGGGGGTGAGAGCAATGGTTCCGGCTCCGGAGAAGTGTTCATGCGCGTTCCGTTGGAGGCCGGCCCCTGGCTGCGCCTGAAAATCACAGCTGAAACGTCCGCAGGCGACAGCACGGCACAGGAAGCCGTCCTTGCCGTCAAGGTATAACCTTATTGAAACAATGGCCCTCGTAAGGATTACCCCGGAAGCGGTTGCCCGCTATTGCCAGGACAAGGAAATTACTTCCATTGCCCGGGACAAAATCAGCGACATCATCCGCGAGGTCTGCAACGAGGTGGCGGCTGCAGTCAACTCCTGCCCCAGAAATGCCAGGATTGCGATGGATTCCAGTTCCGTTCCCGCGGAGTTGGTATTCACCACCTGCATTCTGGTGCGGGATGCCGTCACCAGCTCCGTGCCAGGTTCAAGCGAATCCCTGCAGGGGACGGCGCGGGCGGCTCAATATCAGGATGCCCGCGCGAAACTCCGCGCCGTGGCTGCCTGTGAAGTCGAGTTTGCCCCCTACGATGGGCACCAGCCCAGCGACGTCATTTACGGAGGGCCGAAACACCAGGATTGGAGCAATCCGATATGAAGAAAACCCTGAAGAAGTCGCCTGTCATTGCATTTGCGGAAGTCCTCTGTCAGCGGGCCGTGGAAATTTGCTCCGCGGCCAACAACGGGGAAGACCCGGAAATCATTATTAAGGCATGGGACGGTTCCTTTGAGGAAGAAATCAAGAGGGTGACCGGTTCCCTGGAAACCGTCATCGTCATGGAGCGTCCGGAAATTGTTCCGGACAAGTTGAGCAGGAGCGGCAAAAGCACGGCCAGATGGCACGTCACCGTGGAGAGCAACCCGCTTCTGGACGGTGACGGCTGGGACGCCGACGACCTTGCCGACATCATCCAGGAGGGCTTTCACAAGTGGCGCCGCAACCATGCCCGGCTGATGATGACGGAGGTAATCGTTACCAGCTCCAAGCCGGCTCTCGCCAAAATCCTGAAAAAGTCCATCGTCCTGACGATGGAAACAACCCTGATTATCAAACATGGCAACTAAACCCACCACCGCCGCGGCCCAGGAGGCCGCTACTGCTCCGGCGCCCCGCATCGTCAAATGCCGGGTGGCCGTCAACAAGCTGGAACTCCCTCACGGCATCGCCGCGCGGGGAAAAATCGTCCACATCCCGGAAGACGTGTACAAAGTCCACGCCGACGCCGGGAAAGTGACCTTTATTGAAAACGTAAATTAAAACCATTATGCCCGAAGAAGAAACAATCTCGCCGACCCCCGAGCTGGTCAACAAGGAAATGCTTGTCGGTACCTTCCTGGATTTGTGCCCTTTCGGCACGGAAATCACGAAGACCGGCGGTACGGACACCGTTGACGAAAGCTTCAAGCCGGCCAAGGAATCAAAAGCCGGGCTGCCGGGCGGTGAAGTCATCGACTACAAGATCACTCCCGCCACGGAAGACGACTCCCGCACGGCGTTCAGCCGCGCCACGAAATCCTATGTCACCCGGAAGAACACCAAAGTAACCGGCAACACGATTGAGGTGAACGTCACGGAAATGAATCCGCTGCTTTGGCAGATCATTTACCAGACGGACCGCTTGGAAGCCGGAAAGGAGGTGCAGCCTTTCTCCCGCACCAGATTCGGAGAAAACATGTGGGCGCGCCTTACCAAGTACCAGGAAGACAAGAAGGAAATTATGGTCCTGGAAGTCGCGGCGCTGCTCAAGGTAGAACTCCCCACGGAAAACAACAAGCTGCTCACGCCGAAACTGACGCTTGAGGTTATTCCTTCCTCCCTGAATTCCCTGACGCCCACCGAGGAAATCGCTTTCCCGGCTTCTGCCGAGGCATAACACGCGGGCCGCCCCTCTGGTTCTTTGCATGGGGAGGGGCGGCCCGTATTCCCTTTACCATTTTTGAGACATGGAAACGACTGTTTCTCCTTTTTCCGTTACTTTTGACGGGCGCCCCGTCGTCCGCGCCGGGGAATGCCTGCTCGATGCCCTGCCGGAACACGCTTTCCCGGTCCAGTTCGGCACCTCGGCAACTCCCATCATCAACAGTCCGTTTCCCCGCCTGGATGCCTTCGGGAACCTTTCCATGTCCTTCTCCATCTCCACCGTCCGGGAATGTGATTCCCACATGGACGCGTGGAGGAGCTTTTACGAATGGCTCCGCGACTGGAAGACGGCGGGGAAGGGAACCCTGGCATGGGCCGACTGCCTCGGTTCCCATGAGCAGCGGTTCGAGGCCGTCGTCACCGACGCGGAACCCAAAGTGACAGGGCTGTATTTCATCGTCTCCTACAACTTCACTCTTGGCAAACCCCTATGAAAACCCTTGACGTTTCCAGCAGCGAATTCCTGGACATCGCCGAAAGCCCCGCCTACAGCCGGCTTTCCTTCGGGGGCGCCTCCGTCTCCTTCCGCGTGCCCGTAGACCGCTTTTCCGAATGCCCCTACGAAGAGGGGGAAATAGTGAAAGTCGTCTGGCGCGGGAAAACCCTGCTCATTGGCCCGGTCATCAACCCGGAACACTCCCTGGACGGCACCTCCGAAAGCTGGGACATCAAAATTCATGACTACTGGTGGAATCTCGCCAACATCCAATATTTCAGCGATGGGCGCTCCCGCGGAATCTTTGCCTCATATCGATACGGCACCGATGGGAGCGAGGTCAAACAGGCCACGGCCAAAATCAAGGACGCCCTGTCCGGCATCCTGGACCACGCCATCAAAACGGCTCTGGTTCCCATCAGGTATGACCTTCGGATTGACGAGGACGCCGAACTGATACCCTTTGCCTACTCTTCCGAGACTTACGCCTCCCTGCTTATCCAGGTGCAGAAGTGGCGCCCCAATATGGCCGCGTGGTTTGAATACGGCTCTGACGACGCTGTCACGCTGGTCATCGCCGATCATGCCAACCTGCCGGACGTGGTGCTTGACCTGTCCGCCGTGGACGTGAGCACCCTTTCCCTCAAGGCGCGGCCCGACCTGGTGCCCCCTGCCGTAGGGCTGACCTGCAACGCCTCCATTGGCACCAATGTGCAGCGAGCCGTGGCCGTCTACCCTCCGGGGGCGTCCCTGTCCCAGCCTTATGTGGTCACTGCGGAGGTGGATGTGCCGGGCGGGCTCAATGTGTCGGATGCCTCCGGCCAGCACGAGCCCGTGGAAACTGGGACGCTGGGCTATGACGCTCCCCGGATGACCGTCAGGGGTGACAAATTCCCCGCGGCAAAAGCTCAATGGCTGGCCCGCGTCAAGCGCTGGGTGCCGGCCCTGGCGGACTGCGCCAACCTGGAAGTTGCCAACCTCCCGACAGTGGTACCTATCACTCCCGCTGACGCAGAGCACCGGGGCTATGACCGCAACGCCATTTCTCACGAGCTCATAGGCGGCCAAATCAACGGAAAGAACTCAAAAATCAAGTGGGGCAAGGTCAAGGTAGACGTTCGGCTGCGCGCCACGGATCCGCCCGCCACGGCCAAGCAGTATTTTCCGGAATTTGCCGGGCGCACGGACGGCGGCGACCGCTGGATAGGGCTGATCCCGTTTGAGGTGACGACGACCAACGTCGCCCATGCCCGGTACCTGATGGACGACAAGGGAACGGTGGAATACCTGGATAACGGGGACGGTCCGGTTGACCCCGGTAACCCGGGAGACGACGGAGACTACAATTCCGCAGCCCTGTACGTCAAATTTACGGAGAGTATCTACAAGGCGACCCGCATCATGCCCTATGACGGCTCCGCGACTGTGCACGACGACTTTGACCAGGTCTGCGGGGGGCGCCTCTCCATCACGGGAGGGCTGCGCGAGTGGGAAACCATGCGTTCCGTCATCCAGGAAATTACCCTCGACCTCAAGACGGGAGCGTCTGATGTGACGGTGGGTGCCGCGGAACAGCTTTCCTTGCAAGACTCCATCGACAAGAGCAAGCAGCTCGCCGATGCCCTCCGCAACACCTCCCAGGCGTCCGCTTCCTCGTCTTCCGGCGACGGTTCCGCGGGCGGCGTGGGACCGGGCGGCGGCGGGACCATCCCCAGCCCGGACATGGACGACAAAAAGCCGGAGCTCCCCAGCGTGGGACCGTCCGTCAAGATCGGACAAGCCCAGGAGCCCCCGGCCATGGGGACAAGCGCCGTTGAAGTCGGCTTCCAGTGCCGGCTTGCCTACGATGATGCCGGGAAGGTGAATGAAGCCTACATCCGCCAAGGGAAGGCCATGTATGCCGGCAACTACATCGGGGGCATGCTGCCGGAGGGCGCCGGCTCCGGGGGCTGGGTGAAAAGCCCCACCACCTCCGGGGAAGTCTGGCTGAAGGTGCAGTTGGATAAAGACGCCAAATACATGGGTTCCTATCTTTCTGCGGTCGGCGGGGTTACCGATCCTGTGAAGCTGGGGGAAGAGGACCGCCAGACTCCTTATGAATATTTTTTCCACCTTGCCACCATCGACGGCAACAAGGTTGTGCAGCATCAGGCGGGGACGGTCTACTTGCAGATACACCCGGGAACCTTCGGCCCCTCCGGAAAGTCATGATCAGGATTTATATTTTTACGTATGCCGGAGATGCGAACGAGGCTATTGCCTGCGTCCGGTGCGCCAGAACGGCCCTTCCCGCGGCGTTGGTCACGGTAGTGGATGACAGCGCCGCCCCGGTGCCGGAAAACGTCAGGCGGGCCTTCCTGGCTTACGGGGCGCGGTACCGTCAGAGCAGCTTCCCCCGCAACGGCAACCTGCGCGGCCCGGAATGCGTCCGGGGGATTATTTCCACGCTGGCCGGGGGCGCCGCGGATGATGACATCGTCGTCAAGATTGACTCGGATACGGCGCTTCTGTCCGGTTCCTGGATTGAAAGCATGCCCGGTGCCGGCCTGGACTGGTATTCGTGCGGCTACGGTGTCCGGGAGGCCCACGGGCTTGCCTACGCCATGAGCGGACGGGCGGCCAGACTGGCGGCCGCCGCCCTGCAGGAACGCGATTTGCCCCCGCTGGCCCCGGAGGATTTGACGATTGCCCGGACCGTCTTTGACCTGTGCGGAGATGACCGCGTCCGGCTGGTGAGTCCGTGGACGCCCAGCAACCGGGCCGGGCGCTGGTCCTGGTGGAACTGGGACAGCAGTACAACGGACCCGGAGGACTACGCCCGCTCCTATGACGTGGTCAGCGTCGGCAACCCCCGGCCTCCCCACATTCCCCAATCCTCCCGCTGGGAGGTCATGCACGCCCTTTGCGACGCCCGCTTGAATCTCGACAACCAATAAATAAACGATATGTCAAACAAAGAACTAAACATCAACATCAGGACGACCGCCGACACTTCCGGAGCCGACCAGACTGCGGAAGCCATTAACAAGACACTGGAAGCGGCCCAGGGGGCCGGAGAAAGCGCGGACGCCATCAACCAAGTAACCGATGCCCTGAACAATGCCAAAACGGCAGCCGAGGAAACCGGCGCCGCCATGAATGAGGGCATAGGGCCGGAACAGGAAAGAGCTTTGGAAAACGCCAGGAGCAAACTTGACGAATACGCCGACGCCCTGACCGCCGCCGGCTCCCGGATGAAAGCCGCCTTCAATGACAACCCGGGATTGACCGGATTTATTGACGAAGTCACCAACGCCGTGCTGACCTCTGAAGAGTTCCGAAAGAAGCTGGAACAGGTGGATGACGTCTTTGAGGTTCTCAACGATAGAGCCTCCAACCTGGACCTTGGGGCGAAGTGGGGGGATGGCCTTGACGAAAACCTTCAGAAGATCATCGACGATTACAACAAGGAAATGGACGCCGCCGACAAGGCAGCGGACAAGGCCGAAGATGCGGAAGCCCGGAAGCAGAAAGCCGCCGCGGCTACGGTGGAACGTCTGGAAGCCAACAACCGCCGCGCCTCTGCCACCTATGAGGAATTGCAGGCCGAGCTTGAAGCCTACATTGCCAAGCTGGAAGAGGCCCGGAAGGCGGGGGACAACGTAGCCCAGGCGGACGCCCTGAAGAATATTCAGGATTTGGGAAGGCGCATCAAGACGGCAGGGGAAGCCGGAGAACTCACCACGACGCAGGTCAAGGGGATGGCGGGGCAAATCACCATTGCGGCAACGCGCATCCTCGGCATGTCAAGTTCCCTGCGGGGGGCCATTCCATTCATTCATTTGTTCGGTACTACCATCAAGACGGCCATGGGGCCGCTGGGCTGGGCTATGTTGCTGATCCAGGGGCTTACCGCGGGCATTAGTGCCCTGATTGACCATTTTAAGGCCAAAAGCGATGAGCTGGTCCAGGAAGCGGAAAAGAAAGCTGAAAGGATGAAAAAAATAGCTGCGGACACCGCCGAAGCCGTCAAAAAGAGCTATTCCCTGATGATGGATGACAACCGGAACGATCGCACGAATGCCATAAACAAAGGGTTTGAAGACTTTGTGAAGGGCATTACGACGCAATACCGCTTGCAAACGCAGGAGATTGAACGGCAAATCCAGCTACGGAGGGAGGAAGCCGCCCGCCAGAAGGGCATTGACACGCAGGACGCCGAGCTTGCCCGCGTGAAGTTGGACAATGACTTTGAGGACGGCAAAATCACCAAGCGTCAGCGGGACTACGGAATGATGATGATCAACCAGAATCTTGACGACAAGATACGCCGTTTGGAATTGGAAGTATCTCAAAGGGAATTCATGGACCACGGAAGGCAGTTGGACGATGCCGTTCAAAACCGTGATAGTTTGCAAGATAAGGATTTTGATATGAAGTTCATTCAAGGTCAGATGCCTTCCCTTCAAGAAGTCCGTGGTCTGTTCAATCAACAGCAAAAAGCCCAGGAACGAATTGATGCGAGTAATAGAGAGTTGCAAAAAACAGAAGAACAAATAAAGCAACTCGAAGAAACCCTTGGTATGTACAAAAGATCAGGGCAACTGACTAGAGGATCATTCGAACGAACAGAGCTTGAGGAGGCAATACAAAGAAAACAACGTCTTTTGTCTGCTCGTGACGTCGCCCAAAGTGAAGGCAACGCCGCCACTGTCAGAATAGATGAACTCCGAGAATTGTTCCGCCAATCCGATGTGAATTTTGAACCCTCCTACCAGCAAGGAACAGATGTGAACAGCCGAGCCGGGGAATACCAGAAAGCCCTGGAAGACCAAAACACCAAAGCAAAAGAGCTTGCGGACAACCTTGCCGCCGCCAGAGAAGAAGCCGGGAGGATTGGGGACATCATGGCAAATTACGTGAACAGTATTGTTGACCAGGAACGGGGATTGAGAACGCAGGAGCGTATCAATGCCGGGAATGTCAGTTTGTTCAATAAAAAGGAGGACAAACGGGAAAAGAAGGAAGCCGAGAAAGAGCAGAAGAAGCTTGAGAAAGAACGTGAACGTGAACTGAAGAAGCTTCAACAGGAGCAGAAGCGGGAAGCCGACAAGGCTATCAAAACCCTTGTACAGGGCATGATCATGAAGACGGGCAAAAGCTCTACCCCCCGCCAGTCAGCCCTAGCCAACAAGGCCCTTGACGCCATACGTAAAAACATCGAAGCCGCCGCGGCTGATGGATTCATTGATGAAAATGAAATGCGGGAATTGGGTAAACTCTTCAGGGCCAAACTTGAAGAATTCGGGGTTACGACAAAACGTGCCTTCAATGGCTTAAAAGAGGAACTAAATCAAGGGCTTAGAGATTTCAATGTGCAAATCAGAGCATTGGGAGAATGGGCTAACAAAACAGAGAGGCAGAAACGCCCAGGGGGTGTTGTGAATCTTCCTTACCGCAGAAGATAATGAACCAAGACCTGGCACCCACGCCCCTGACCCCAGGGGCGCATTTTTCAATCCTCGCCCCCAACGTTACATATCCTTTTGGCTATTACGGAAAGCAAGTCAACGACACGAGAGAGCAATTTGATAACCTTGGCGCACCAGAAACACCCAAGACAGGAGAAAGCTCCGGTAAGCAGGTAAATGAGCCCAATTCCAGGTTGTTTTTGGGCATAAAACAGGAACACCAAAACCCCAGTAATCAGAGCTATGACGCCGACGATGCAGAGCAATCCTTCAATATTTATTGCCAATGATTCGTGGTCTTCCTGTATCCTTTCAGCAGATTGTTTTTTGGGAATAGGGTCATACTCATTCATCAATCTTTCCAAAGACATTTTTTTAGATTTCTTATGAGCTTTTTCCGCTTCCTGTCTTAAGACTGTTTCGAGCTGTACCCACTCTTGACCGCCAGCAATGCAAACAAGAGTGTCTTTGGTTATCTTGCCGTGTTTGTAAAAGGTTTCCAGTGATTCAAAGAGATATGGACCTTCCGTCTTTCCGTCTTCCGTTGTAATGTAATACTGTTCCATGCTTCCCATCATTCCCGGTTGGATTTTTCCTGCAAGTCCAAAATGGGAACGGCAGTTTTTTAGTTTCTCTGGAACGGATTGCCGAGAACACGAGGAAGAAATGACACTAAGTGTTATTTTTTTGTTTGCTAAACAACACATAGTGTTATATTCTCCCGACATGGCAACAAGAATTCGCGATATTGTTGCCTCCCTGATCCAAAACGGATTTCAGCGCACATCGGGCGGTAAGGGTTCCCATAGACGGTTCAAGCATCCGTCCGGCGTTTCCGCTACCATCCCCGGGAAGGACGGAGACGATGCCAAGCCTTACCTGATCAAGCAAGTCCGCAAAAAGATCGAGGAAGCAAAAGGCAAGGGGGCGTGAGTCCCCTTGCCGATTGCCTGAACCATGGAATAAAGAATAATGAACGAGAAAGAAAAAATAAAACGGCTTGCCCGTCCTTACGTAAGGTTTATCAGGTGGAGTGACGAGGATGAATGCTTTGTCGGCTCCCTACCTGAACTGGATGGAGATTGCACCCATGGAAGCACCGTGGAGGAAGTAGCGCGGAATCTGGATGAATGTGCGGAATTGTACGTTGAGGACTGTCTAACGGACGGAACGCCCCTGCCCGAACCCCGGGCAGCGGTCATCGTTCCCGGCAAGTCCCGTGCATGGGCCAATGAAAACGCGATTGCCCAGCTTCGCCAATCCCGGGGCGTCACTCAAAAGGATTTTGCCCGGCTGCTGGGCGTGAGTCTTTCGACGCTGATCAAGTGGGAAAGCGGTCAGCGGCGCCCCAGCGGTTCCTCCGCCCGCCTTCTGGAGCTTGTCAGCAAGCATCCTGAACTTCTCCAGGCCTGATGAAAGCGGTACGCCGTTTCAATCATAGCCCCTCCTTCCGGTTGACGTATTTTCGCAAGCCCAACATGAGAAACGATAACAAACGGCTGTAAATCTTCACGTTTAAACTTCTCTTTGGCGTAATATTGGCGTAATGATAAAAATGTAATATTATAATAATAAGTGTATTGTGTTAATTTATTAGTTCTCTGTTAATCACTAGGTCGTTGGTTCGAGCCCAACCGGGGGAGCCATTAATTTTCTAACCCTCACAAGTGCAACTGCTTGTGAGGGTTGTTTTTTGCCCGGTTCAGGGTGAAAAAGGCGGAATTCATGCGAAATCGGCCGTGAATCATAGTGAAGCATGATTTTGATTCCGTCTTGGCATGAAATTGGTGTGCCGGAGGGCATCATGAAACGCTGAAGGCGAACCTGGCAACTTGCTCAAAGCGTGACTGGCAGAGCCGTATTCCGCCAGGCTTCCTGGCTTTTGAAAAAGAAAGGCCAGATATCTTTCCTTCAATAGGGAACAGCAGGCTGCCTCGCCAATCTGAAAAATGCGGACGCAGGATGGCGCTTGGGAAAAACGTTCGTGACGAGAGACCGGGCATAACGCCGTCATCGCAGAATTTGTCCATTCAACGTGACGCCCAAGGATGTAATTGCTCCTGCATCCCCAGGCTCAGGGCCGTGATTCCCATAGCGGAACATTGATGCTGAAAATGATGCGGACGCTCCGGAAAAGAGAAGGCGGCCATGCCGTCATGGGCGCGGAACGTCGGGAATGGCGTTACTCGCTAAAAAGCATAGGTATTTTGAGAAGAAGGCGAATGGAAATAAAATTACTGAAATAATTGCAGTAAAAGCATTGACCTGCTATAATAATTGAGTAGGTTGGCGTTGTTGCAGGAAAACAGCGAACAATCACCTACTGCGTATTTTAAAACATGGAAAAACATGATGTTATTTACTTATGCGGGCATAAAGGCGTTGCAGCCCTGTTTGGAAAAGCATGGGATATCCCTATCGACTGCAAGCCACTAAAAGAACTTCAGGAAAAATACATGGCCTCCGTCAATAGTATCCGTGCCGGCGTATTTCCGCCCGGCAGGGAATTGACGATGGGTGACGGAAGAAAGGCTTTGGAAGAATTGTGAAAACCTACCTGGACAAAAACGTCTATGAAGCGGCCCTGGAGCGCATAGCCTATTGCTTCCAGGAGTTTGACAATGTTCTGGTGGCCTTCTCGGGCGGCAAGGACAGCGGCGTCCTGCTCAATCTGTGCTACAATTACGCCGACGAACACGGTCTGCTGGACAAGCTGACCATGTACCACCTTGATTATGAGGCCCAGTACCAGATGACGACCGAGTATGTGACCCGGACGTTCCTGGAACAGTTCCCGGGCATCCGTAAAATGTGGTACTGCGTGCCGATCAAGGCCCAGTCGGCATGCGCCCTGGGGGAACCTTACTGGACGCCGTGGGACGCCGCCAAAAAAAAACTGTGGGTGCGGGCCATGCCGGAAAATCCCTATGTGGTTCACGAAGGGAATCTGGACGTTCCGTTCCGGCACGGCATGGTGGACTACGAATTCCAGGACAAGCTCTCGCGCCATTTTGCCAAAAAGCGCGGCACCACCGCCGTCATGGTGGGGCTGCGGGCGGATGAAAGCCTCAACAGGTACGCGGCCGTGGCACGCGGCAAAAAAAGGAGATCCTACGAGGGCAGGAAGTGGATTACGCAGACCAGTGCCGTGACGGCCAACGTTTACCCTCTCTATGACTGGCGCGTCAGCGATATTTGGACGGCCACCGCCCGCTTTGGTTTTGACTACAACCGTCTCTATGACCTCTTGTACCAGGCGGGCCTTACTGCCGGGCAGATGCGGGTGGCAAGCCCGTTCAACGACTGTGCCCAGGAAAGCCTGAAGCTCTACAAAGTGATCGATCCCTCCAACTGGGCGCGCATGATCGGCCGGGTCAACGGCGTCAATTTTACGGGCCTGTACGGAGGCACGACGGCCATGGGCTGGAAAACCATCAAGCTGCCGCCCGGCCATACCTGGAAATCGTATTATGAATTCCTGCTTTCCACGATGGATGCGAGGACGGCGGCCCACTACAACAACATCCTGGAAAAATCCAAAAGGTACTGGATGCAGGGGGGAACCGTCGATCCCGGAACCGCCGATGAAGTGCTGGCGGCCTACCCGCTGGCTGCCGTGACGGGAAAATCGGGCCGCTACGATGGACGCGATATCGTTCAATTCATGGGTTATCCCGACGACATGCCCGTCAGCAATTTCCGGCAGGTGCCCTCTTACAAGCGCATGTGCATCTGCATCATGAAAAATGACTATTTCTGCAGATATGCCGGATTCAGTCCAACCAAGGGAGCGATTGCCCGGCGCCGTGCCGCCGTCAACAAATACCGCAACATTTCATGAATCCCCCCTATCAATCCCCCGTTTATCAAATCCGGCGCGTTCCGCTGGATCAAATCCGCTCCAATGCCTATAACCCGAACAGTGTGGCGCCGCCTGAAATGAAGCTGCTCTACCAGAGCATCAAGGAGGACGGCTACACGATGCCGATTGTCTGCTATCAACTGGAGGACGGCACCTATGAAATCGTTGACGGCTTCCACCGCTGTCAGATCATGAAAACTTACCGCGACATCTACGAACGGGAGGATGGCATGATGCCGGTGGCCGTTATCGACAAGCCTCTTGGAAACCGCATGGCCTCCACTATCAGGCACAACCGTGCCCGCGGGTCTCACAATATCGGACTGATGACCAGCATTATCCAGGAACTGACGGAAGCGGGCATGTCGGATGCGTGGATACTCAAAAACCTCGGCATGGACGCGGAGGAGTTGTTGCGCCTCAAGCAGCTCAGCGGCATTGCGGCCCTGTTCCGGGACGGCGAATTCAGCCGGGCGTGGGAATCGAAATAACGTCAACCCGGGAAACCATGAACAAATATGTCACTCAACTGCTGGAAGTCATCCAGAAGAAAACGGGCTGTGACACGAGCGGCGCCGTGCGCTGGCTGGCGGAACAGGCCGGAGTATCCGAAAGAACAGCCTGGAACTGGAAACAGCAGGAAAAGTTGAGGAAGGCAACGGAAAAGAACCTCGGCAGAATTGCCGAGGAATTGAAGAAGTGAACAGGGTTCCGTGTTTCATCCTGCTGAATGCCGCAGGGCATTCGGTTCCCTGCTGGACGCGCGGTTTTCGCAAGCGGTTTCATGGGTAACTGCATGAAACTTCCTGTTATCCTTAAGCCGGCAGCGGAATGCAGGCTTTTCCGCGCGGAGCAGTGATGCAGTCTGGCCTATCAATGCTCCGGCCAGGTTCGGAATAGGTTCAGGGGTTGCGGTGTGGTGTGCCGGGAAGCGCAATGAACGTTCTGGAACCTCATGTTCCAACGGTGCTGCCATGGATGTTTGTTTTCATTTGCGACCGGACGGACGGTGCGGGAAAGACTTTCTCCAAAGAATGATTGCTTGTTGCAATTTTTTGAATTATATCATTTTTTTATGAGATGGCTGCTGGTTTTCCTGATGAGCTCTTGCATGGCTTTTGGTGAAAGTATCAGGGGAGTTGTGATTAACGTGATTGACGGCGATACCATTACTCTCCTGGAAAAAACGCCCGAACAGAAGCGGACCTACCGGATACGGCTTGAAGGAATTGATACGCCGGAAAGGGGGCAAAACGGGTATGAAGGAGCCAAGGAGTATCTGGAAAAGCTGATTTGGGGAGAGACGGTTACAGTCAAGTACAGCCAGCATGACAGGTACGGCCGTATTTTGGGGGAAGTCTGGTATGGAAAGGTGTTCGTCAATGAGGAGTTGGTGAAGGATGGATGGGCGTGGATCTATAAAAAATTTTCCGCCAGCCGGAAACTCGCTTCCCTTGAAGCGGAGGCCAGGAAGTCCAAAAAAGGCCTTTGGGCGGAGCCGAATCCCATCCCGCCGTGGGAATGGAAAGCCGCGAAGAGAAGGGAAGATGCCGCCGGAAAGTTCCTTACTGAACAGGTTTCCCGGGAAAACGTCTCTTTCCGGGTGCCGTGATGATGCCGAACAAGGGGTTTTCCAATGAATCAAAGGCAATTTTAATAGCTGCCGTTGTTCAAGGGCGGTCCTGTTTTTCCTTATCCGGCCGGGACGGTTCAAAGATGGCGGGAAGCGGGGTTCCTGCCCTGGAGCCTTTCCAGGGCCACGCTTCCGGATGGGTACGGAACGGCAGGAGATAGTCCGCAGCTTTCTGGATGGAAGCCCCGGCGGCCGTTTTCCGGTAACGGTAGTTTTTATCTCCCATGCGTTCCGCAATTTGCACGAGGTAGCCCCAGGCCTGAAGGGTGTAAACACTGTATTGCCATGGTTCCGCCCGCTTGAGTTCTTCCGGCTGGGAACCGTCGGGGGCAATGTGGCGGTCCATGTTGGCGAAGGCTTCCGCCAGCCATTGGCGCGCTTCGTTGTCGCGGCCCAGAAAGTGAGCCAGATGGGCGCATTGCGCCACATAGAACAGGTAATGGTTGTTGCTGCGCGTATGCGCATGCCTGCCCTGCCTGCTGGTGGCCAGCCATGCGTAGTACTGGTTCAGCCACGCGTCCACCCGCTTCCATTCCTCTTTTGTCAAGGCCCCGGAGCGTTTCAACGCCGCCAGGGCATCCAGAAAATCAGGCATGCGGTAAAGGTCTATGATGCCGCCTCCGTCGCCTTCCGTCCGGTGTCCGGGGCGGATCTGGGCGTATTTCAGGTGGGGCTGCATGCGGGTTGCCGGAGCAATGAACCAGGCTCTCAGCCATTCCCCGGCACGGGAAGCGGCTCGCGGGTCCCTGTTGAGTTCGTACTGGCGTCCCAGGCTGCAAACCGTACCGATAAAAGCGGCCATCTTGCCGCTGTCGTCCATGCTGCGGAGCCGTTGGTTCTTTTTGCCGTCAATGGGCTTGTAGGGGCCTTCCGGATTGGCGGGGTCAGGCCAGTAGTAGAGGGCATAGCTGACGTATTCATTAGCCTGCGCCTTTTCTCCGAACAGGCTTTTTTTCTCTCCAAGGGTGATGACGGGAGCATCCAGCGGGCCGCCATGCGCCGTGGGAAGGAGCAGGGCCGTTAAAAGAAGAAAAGACAGAGCAGTGCCGCCGAAGGACATGCCTTATTCAAGCAGGAACTTTCTGCGGGGACAACCGGGAAATGAAGGAATGCGCCTAATTCCTTTTCAAAGCCGTTCCCTGCCGTTTGCGTAATGGAAAAAAATGGCTCTGCTGACACGGGAGAGGCTTTTTTGTTTGAGCGAAATATCATTTTGTTAGGTATACCTTATAACGAAGGAGATCATCAGAGCCATGACCAGCAGCCGTGAAGATTATTTGAAAGCGATCGCCGAGCTCCAGCGGAGCAGGGAGAGGGTCGGCAACAGGCATATTGCTGATTATCTGGGCGTTTCTGCCGCTTCCGTCAGCGAGATTATCCGGAAGATGGAGAAGGAAGGCCTGGTGGAGAGCATGGAAAGACGCTCCATCCGCCTGACGCGGAAGGGAGAGGAAGCCGCCATGCAGCTGGTGCGCATTCACCGGCTGTGGGAGGTTTTCCTGGTGGAACATCTCGGGTATTCGTGGGGGGACGTTCATGAAGAGGCGGAGAAGCTGGAACATGCGGCTTCCCCCCGCTTGATGGAAAAACTGGACCGTTTTCTCGGTTATCCGGAGATGTGCCCCCACGGAAGGAGGATTCCGGGGAGGGAGGACGGGCCGCTGCCGGAAGGGCCGCTTTCCCGCCTGTCCGACATCCCGGCAGGGATTCCGGCCGTAATCAGGCGCGTTCCCGAATCGAAAGAGCTGCTGGAGCTTCTCACCTCCCTGGGCATTCATCTTCATGAAACGGTAGCCCTGATGGAGGCGGAAGCGCACAGCGGAGCGTTTCTGGTGAAGGCGGAAGAAGGACAGCGACTGGAATTGCCTGCCGCCGCCGCTGACGCCATCCTCGTGGAAGTTTCTGCATGAACAATTAATGGAAAGGAGAAAACTAACAATGACATTGAACCAGTTGCCTGAAGGGGAGACCGCCAGGATTGAGTCTCTCGGGATGGAAGGCCGTTTGAGACGGCGGTTGATGGATATAGGCATGATTCCCGGCACCCGGGTGGAATGCCTGGAACGGGGGCCGTTCGGAGACCCCGTCGCTTTTCTTGTGCGCGGAACGGTCATGGCGTTCAGGTCTTCCGATCTGGAAATGATTACCGTTAAGTCCGCGTGAAATCAGCCATGGAAGGAGAACGGGTGAGGCTGGACAGCGGAACGGAGAAGGGCGGATCTTCCGGCGCGGCGGAAGAACGCATGCCCGTCGTGGCCCTGGCGGGCGCTCCCAATGTGGGAAAGAGCACGGTGTTCAATGCGCTGACGGGGCTGAGGCAGCATACCGGGAACTGGCCCGGCAAGACGGTCGTCCGCGCGGAAGGCATTGTGGGGCGCGGTCCCCGGGAGTACCTTTTGGTGGATACGCCGGGCACGTATTCCCTGCTGGCCTGTTCTTCGGATGAAGAGGCGGCACGGGATTTCATTTGTTTCGGTGACGCGGATGCCGTCATTGTCGTCTGTTCCGCCACCAATCTGGAACGGGATTTGAACCTGGCCCTCCAGGTGATGGAAACGACGGGAAATGTAGTGGTCTGCGTCAATTTAATGGATGAGGCCCGGCGGAAGGGCATCCGCATCGACTGCCCGCTTTTGGAAAAACGCCTGGGGGTTCCCGTGGTTCCGGCATCGGCGGCGAAAGGTGAAGGCCTGGACGTTCTGGCTGATACGGTGCAGCGGATGGCGTGGTCTGGAGAGAGGCGGCCCCCCCTCCGGCTGCCCTATGGGGAGCACGTGGAACCGTGGCTGGCGCGTTTGGAAATGTTGGCCGGGCGTCTTCCGTGGCGCGGTTTGTCGCCCCGCTGGGCAGCCGTCAAGCTGCTGGAAGGGGACGAGGGAACGTTGCGGCTTCTGGAGCAGTACGCGGGAACCGGTTTGAGAGAGGAGAAGGAGGTGCAGGAGATTCTCCGTGAGGCCGCCGCCGCGGAGGCCGGTTCTTCAGGCAGTTCTTTTGGCGACCGCGTGGCGGCGGTATTCGTGGAACAGGCGGAACGCCTGTGCAGGGGAGTGGTCGCTTTGCCGGACGGAGGGGGGCTGGGGCGCGACAGGCGCATCGACAAGGTGCTGATGGGGCGGTGGACGGCTTATCCCCTGATGTTCGCCCTGATGGTGCTGATTTTCTGGATCACCATCGTGGGGGCGAATTATCCTTCCCAATGGCTGGCCGACCTGCTTGGAAAAGGCCAGGAGGCGCTGACGGACCTGTTCCGCCTGGCGCATGCTCCGGAATGGCTGCACGGCGTGCTGGTGCTGGGCGTTTACCGCGTGGTGGCGTGGGTCGTGTCCGTCATGCTGCCGCCCATGGCCATCTTTTTCCCCCTCTTCACGCTGCTGGAGGATTCCGGTTATCTGCCCCGCGTGGCGTTCAACATGGACAAGGTGTTCCAGAAGTGCTGCGGCTGCGGCAAGCAGGCGCTGACCATGTGCATGGGGTTCGGCTGCAATGCCGCGGGCATCACCGGATGCCGGATTATCGATTCCCCCCGGGAACGGCTCGTAGCCATTTTGACGAATAATTTCGTCCCCTGCAACGGCAGGTTCCCGACGCTGATTGCCCTCATGACCATGTTTTTTGCGGGGACGGTGGCGTCCGGGTTGCAGCCGCTGGCTTCCGTGGCGGGCCTGGTGCTGCTGATCGGGCTGGGCGTGGGAATGACGTTTGCGATAACGGCCCTCCTGTCCCATACGATTCTCAAGGGAACTCCGTCTTCCTTTACCCTGGAACTGCCCCCCTACCGCAAGCCCCAGATCGGCCGCGTGATCGTCCGCTCCTTTCTGGACAGAACCCTGGCGGTCCTGTGGCGCGCGGTAATGGTGGCGGCTCCGGCGGGAATCGTCATCTGGCTGATGGCGAATATCCGCGTTGGAGACTCCAGCCTGCTTGTCCACGGCACGCAGTGGCTGGACCCCGCCGGGCGGCTGATGGGTCTGGACGGCGTGATCCTGATGGCGTTCATCCTCGGCATTCCGGCCAATGAAATCGTTTTCCCCCTCATCATCATGGGTTACCTGGCTTCCGACAACATGATGGACATGGACGATATGAACGAGCTGAAGTCCCTCCTGACCAATAACGGTTGGACCTGGGTGACGGCGTTATGCACCATGCTGTTTTCCCTGATGCACTGGCCGTGTTCAACGGCTCTTCTCACCGTCCGCAAAGAGACGGGCAAATGGAAGTGGGCTGTTCTTGCCTTCGCCATTCCGACGGCCTGCGGCGTTGTGATGTGCCTTCTGGTGGCGGGAACGGCGCGCCTGCTGGGGTTTGCCTGACGGATGAATGGAGTTCATGCTTCCGCGGAGGGATGAAGGCGGCAAAAGTTTCCCTTTCCGGGAGTCCGGAAAGGGAACGGGCCATGGTTCCGGGGTTGCCGGGCAGGCAGCATGAAGCCTTTTCCCGGGCCGCGGATTTCCGTATCAGGCCAGATGCATGCCGCCGGTGACGCCGAAGACTTCCGCAGTGATGAAGCTGGATTCCTGGGAGGCGAGGAAGACGTACAGGCCGGAGAGCTCCACGGGCTGTCCGGCCCGCTTGAGGGGCGTTTTCTGCCCGAATTCCGGCAGGTCCTTCTGCAACTGGCCTCCGGTCACTTGCAGAGCCGTCCAGATGGGGCCGGGAGCTACCACGTTCACCCGGATGCCCTTGGAGGCTACCTGCTTGGCCAGGGCGCGGCTGAAGGCGATGATGGCCGCTTTCGTGGAGGCATAGTCCACCAGGTTCTTGCCGGGCTGGTAGGCCTGGATAGAAGAACACGTGATGATGCTCGCTCCCGGCTTGAGGTGCGGAAGGGCTTCCTTGGCAATCCAGAACAGGGAGAAAACATTCACTTCAAATGTTTTGGTCAATTGCTCCGTGGTAATGTCCTGAATGTCCTCCACCGCTACCTGCTTGCCGGCCACCAGGGCCAGAATGTCCAGGCCGCCAAGTTTTTCCAGAGCGTCCCTGACGAGTTTTTGACAGAAGGCTTCATCGCTGAGGTCGCCCGGCAGCAGGACGGCGTTCCGCCCTTCCTTCCTGATGAGCTCCGCCACTTCCTCGGCATCGCTCTGTTCTTCGGGAAGGTAGTTCAGGGCTACGTCGGCTCCTTCGCGTGCATACGCAATGGCGGCCGCACGCCCTATGCCTGAATCTCCCCCCGTGACCAGGGCCTTCCGTCCACGGAGCTTGCCGCAGCCATGATAGCTCTGTTCCCCGGCGTCCGGCACGGGTTCCATTTCGGACTGGAGCCCGGGAGCTTTCTGCTGCTGTTTTTCATACCCTTCCTGGCGGAATTCGTCGCGCGGGTCCTGCATTTCGTGAATGTCTTTAGTGCTCATTTTTTCATCAGTCATGTTTTGGCGTGAAACTGCCGGGAGAAGGAAGGCGCCGCCCGCCATGCGTAAGATAGCTGGCCGCGTCTCTTTCTCCGGTGTTCCGCATTTCCTATCCGTGATGACCGGGATTTGGATGGCCTGTTCAAGGGAAGACATGCTTTTATTTCAGCATGTCATTGATATTCACTTATATAGGATTATTCTGAATGTTATTTCCATTGATCCTGATAGAGCCGTTCATTCACTGGTCTTCCTTGAATCCTGTTGAATTTCTCCAATCCGTTTTCGGGAAAAGCCGCTATGTTGTGCTGATTAACCCGCTTGATGATCAAATGGTTTGATCCTTTCATCCTATTTGCGCCGAGGCAGGGCGGGAACCTGCCTCCGTTTTTCAGCGCGTCCGCGCCGGATTTCAGGACAGTCCGTAAATGAAGTATCCGGCCACTCCCGTCAGGGTCATCAGCAGGATGGGGTTCATTTTCCATTTCCGCAAGACGAACAGGGCCGCGCCGAACAGGAGAATGCTCGGGAGGTCCACTTCCGCGATGGCGTGCCAGTCAAAGGTGCCGCAGAAGGTCAGCAGCAGGATGGTGCCGCCCGCGGACATGATCAGGCCCACGGAAGCCGCTTTCAGCCCTTCCAGCACCCCGGAAACATAAGCGGATTTTTTATGCCTTTGGAAGAAAAGGTGCAGCAGCAGCGCCGCCGCCACGCCGGGAATGATGCATCCCAGGGTGGCCGCCACGGCGCCGGGAATGCCGGCGATTTGCAGTCCGACGAAGGTAGAGGTGTTGATGGCCAGAGGGCCTGGCGTCATCTGGGAAATCGTGATGATATCGGTAAAAACCTTCTGGGTAATCCAGCCCTGGTGAATGACCACCTGGTCCCGGATCATCGGGATGACGGCGTAGCCGCCTCCGATGCTGAACGCTCCGATCTGGAGAAAGACGCTGAAAAGCTGCCATAATGCCTGAGTCATCCGGCCCTCCTTCCCAGCGTTTTCCGGACGTGCCACAGGCTCAGGAGGCAGCACACGGCCAGAATGGCGGCGATGTTGGCGTGAAAGGCGAAGCTGGCGAGGAACGCGCCCGGAACCAGCGCGTTCAGCAGGGCGGATTTTCTGCGCAGGATCATCTGCCACATGTCCACGACTATGTCTACAATGAGGGCCGCCACGCCTGCCTGCATTCCCCGGAGGACCGCTTCCACGGCGGTATTGGAACTGAAGGCGTCATACCAGACGGTGATGATGGAAAGAATGACCAGCGGCGGGATGATGGCGCCCAGGCAGCTGCAAATGACTCCGGCCATGCCTGCGGTGCGGTGCCCCGCCAGCGCGGAGAGGTTGACGGCAATGGCTCCGGGCGTGGATTGCGCGATGGCGGCCATGGAGAGAAGCTCCTCTTTGGAAAACAGCCGTTTTTTCCAGACAAAGTATTTATTGATCATCGGCACGACAATGTAGCCGCCCCCGAACGTGAATGCCCCGATAAAGAGGTTGATCCAGAAGAGCCAAAGGCATTTTTTCACTTTTTCTCCGGTCATGGCGTTTAAAGAGGAAGGAATGGCGTTCCGGATATTCCGCCTTTGCGGGAAATTCGGCAGCCGTTGTCCGGGAAAAGGCGGCTGAACGCCGCGCCGTTCCCGTTTTCCCGGAATAAGGGGTGGAGGGATTCTATCACAGGCGGCGGTGGAAGGCCATGCCATTACATGGATAAAGGGGAGAAAAGAGGTGAAGGTCTGCCTCTTTTATAAGTGGGGGGGGACAATTGCGGAGCTTCCCGCGGCGCGCAGCAGGCGGCGGAACAAAAAAAGTCCGGCAGGTTTTACCCTGCCGGATGGCAAAGAATCAAGGGAGCCGGGGGAGAAAGCCATCCTTCCCGGCTTGTTTCCAGGCGGAAGAAAAAAGGAATGCAAGAAGCCGGAGTCAGCTTTCTTCCTGTTCCAGCTCCGCTTTCCGGGCCAGGATTTTTTTCATGACGGCGTGGCGGTCTCCTTCCGGGATTTCCACGGGATTGCCGCGGTAGTCACTGGTCATGGCGGCCAGGGCGCCCCCTACATGATGCATGTTGAAAATCGGCAGTTTCCAGGTGGAGGGCTTTTCCGGGTCGGGAACATAGGCGAAGTCGGAAGCGGGATGTTCCTCCCCGTCCACTTTTTTCATTTTGGGTTCATGGTCGCGGTCCATAAGGAATGGACAACCGTCCTTGCGGGCCATTGTAAAAAAGGCCGGGATAAGACGCACAAATTCAACCGTCCGGTGTAAAAGCGGCTTGTCCCGGCGCATTTTTATTTTTTATGGAGCCTTTTGTTCCAGCGGTTTCAGGGGAGCCAGCTTCAGGTTCACCATCCCTCCCGTAAAATAATAGACGGGGGTTTTTCTTCCCGGCACGTCCAAGGGAGCCCTTGCCATTTTGGATTCTCCAAAAAGGGTGTCGTCCACCTCCAATCCGAAGCGCTTGAAGGTTTCCCTGTAGGGGGCGAGCAGTTTTTCCTCCCGTACCAGCCTCACGCAGACGCTCATGTAATGGCCGTCCTTTTTGGAGACACGGCTTTTCCCCTCCCTCGCCAGCTGCTTGAATTTTTCCTGGACGTCCTTTGCCCGTCCCAGGGAAGGCGTGGAAAAGCAAGTGATTTTTTCCAGCGGCATTCCCCTGGCCTGCTGTTCTTCCAGGAATTGCTCCAGGGCCGCCAGGTAATCCTGCAGCATGTAATCTTTGGGATAAGGGAAGGAACTGTCCCGTAACACGCAGGTAGCTTCTCCACCGGGATGGGTATATTCCCTCAGCGTGAATTTGAATTGAGGCGCCTTTTTTTCTTTTCCCTCATTTTGAATGGAAGGGGAGGTTCCGGAGTCTGTTGTATCAGCCATGGAAACCGGCACGGCCAGCAGGGAAAGGGAGACGAGGGCAATGGGCGGGGAAGGAGGAATCCGCATGGTTCCTTTTAAACTGATAACACATCTATCGTCAATACTTTATTGTCCTGCGAAAACGTATTCCCCTTTCTTGGAGGAATCCTCCGGGGCTGTCCGCCTTCCGTTTCCGCGTTTTGCTCTTTACAAGAGGGCTGGGATAGATGAGCATGAGCCCGTTAATTTATAATTGTTCTTATTTATGGAAAATACATACCACCATACCCAGCTTCCGGAGGGACGCATTCCCGCCCTGCGCGTGGAACCGATGCCTGCGGACACCAATCAGAGCGGGGAAGTGTTCGGCGGCTGGGTGATGAGCCAGGTGGACCTGGCGGGAGCCAATACGGCCATGCGTTATGCGTTGAGCCGCTACATCGTGACGCGTGCAGTCAGCAGCCTGACGTTTGAAGCTCCCGTGCTGGTGGGCGATGTGGTTTCCTTTTATACGGAGATTATCAAGGTGGGGTGCACCTCCGTCACCGTAAAGGTGGAGGTGTACGCGGAACGCCTGACGAAGCTCTGCAATAATATTGCCAAGATTACGGAGGCGGAGCTGGTTTACGTGGCCCTGGGGGCGGACAAGAAGCCGATTACCCTGGAAGAGTCCCGCGCCCAGTTCGCGCAGTGCTGCTCCCTTGAAACGGGGGACAGCGTTTCCTGTTCCTGAACAGAGGCGGGGGCCGCGTTCCCGCGCGTCAGGCCGCTTTTTTCCGTCTGCGGGTGATGCCCTTGTTTTTATCCACCAGGGCAAAGATGAAGGAGCTGGCCGCGGCAATGGCGCCGATGGTGACGAAGGTGGCGTGGAAGGCGGCTTCCACGGCCTTTCCGGAGGTGGCTGAATGGCCGCCGAAGCTGTCCAGCAGCAGGGAGGCCGCGGCAATGCTGACGGCGATGGAGAGCTGCATGATGGTGGAGAGCAGGGAGTTGCCGCTGCTGGCGTCCGCGTTGGGGAGGTCAATCAGCGTCAGGGTGTTCATGCAGGTGAATTGAATGGAGTTGGCCGCGCCCAGCAGGGCGAGCATGCCCAGCAGGGTGAGTTCGTGGGTGCCGGGGCTGATGAAGTAGAAGGCGGCCAGCAGTGTCCCGATGGTAAAGGTATTGACGACCATGATGTTCCGGTAGCCGAATTTGCCGAGCAGGCGCGGCGCGACCGTTTTTGCCAGCAGGTTGCTCAGCGCCAGGGGAATCAGGGACATGCCGGACTGGAGGGCGGAGTAACCCAGCACCACCTGGAAGAAGAGCGGAATCAAGTACGGCAGGCAGCTTCCCCCCAGGCGGCAGACGATGTTGCCGGCGATGCCGATGGCGAAGTTCCTGATGCGGAACAGGGAGGGGCTGAAGATGGGCGCCTTTGAACGGAACGCCAGCACCCAGTACAGGAGCTGGAACACGCCTCCGGCGGACAGGAGCAGGGCCATGCGCGTCTTGTCGGCTGCGCCTCCTGCGGTGGAGAGGCCCATGGTGACCAGCACGGCGGAGGAGGAGAAGAGGAAGAAGCCCGCCCAGTCGAATTTCTGTTCCCGGACCGCTTTAAGGTCCGGCATCAGCTTCCAGGTGGCCCACAGGCCTGCTATGCCCACCGGAATGTTGATCAGGAAGATCCAGTGCCAGGAGGCGTACTGGACGATGATGCCGCCCAGCACCGGCCCCAGGAGAGGCCCCAGCAGCGCCGGAATCGTCACGATGTTCAGAACGTTGACGAACATGGAGCGCGGATAGGAGCGCAGGACGACCAGACGCCCTACGGGCATCAGGAAGGCCCCCCCGATTCCCTGGATGACGCGGCACGCCGTCATCATGGCGACGGAGGTGGAGAGGGCGCACAGCAGGGACCCCGCGGAGAAAACGGAGATGGCGAAGAGAAAAGTGCGGCGCGAGCCCAGCTTGTCGGATATCCATCCGGAGGCCGGTATCAGGACGCAGACGGTAAGCATGTAGGCCGTCACCAGGGAGTGAAGCTGCAGCGGGTGGCTGTTGAAGCTGCGGGCGATGGTGGGGATGGCCGTGTTCAGGATGGTGGCATCCAGCATCTGCATGAAGAATGCCGATGCCACAAGAAAGGGCAGGTAGCGCAGCGCTTTGGAGGATGTCGGCAGTTTTTCCATGGAAGACCGCCGCCAGTATCCGGCTGGGCCGCGCCGGGGGCAAGGCAGATGTTTGTCCCGGCGCTCCCGTTGTTTTCCGGGCGCCCCGGAACCGCCGTTATGCCCTGGGCTCCGTTTTACGGCCTGGGCTGTTCCGGTGCGCGCCGCGCCAGCACGCGTTTGGAAAGCCATGCGCGCACAGGTTCGTCATAAAGCTTCAGGCACCCGTAGGCCACGGCAATGCAGATGAACAGGACGCCCACCGCCACGGGGAGAGCGCGGGAAAAGGGCACTTCCGCATCGTGCACCCAGGCCAGGTACAGGTAAACGATGGGGTAGTGGGTGATGTAAAGGGGGTAGGAGATGTTTCCCAGGAACCGGCTGGCCCGGGAGGAGATGTCGCCTGGGATGTCGCTGGCTCCCAGAAAGACCACCGCGGGGAAGATGACGATGATGCAGAAGGCGTCATACAGGCCGTTCAGGCGGAAGTTTTCCGCCCCGCCCACGTGCGGCATGGCCAGCGCTCCCACCAGAAGCAGGCTGCACCACCAGAAGCCGTGCCTGACCCGGCCGGGCTTGCACAGGCGGAACAGGAGCAGGCCGCCGAAGAAGGGGAACATGAGCCGCGTCAATCCCACGCGGCACTGTTCCACGTCCAGCGTCCAGCCGCCGATGTTGTTGCCCTGCGTGTAGCACTGGTGGATGAGGGCGCAGGCCGCCAGGAAGACCAGGACCGCCAGCCACCGGCTGGTGAATTTCCTGATGAGCACGGCGTAAAGGATGTTGGCGATGTATTCGAAGAAGAGGGACCAGGCCGGACCGTTCAGCGGGTGCATTTCCGTCCATCCGCGAATATCCAGGGAAACGGGGACGGGCAGCAGCGTGAACCCCACGGTCATGACCAGCAGCATTTTCCATACGGGGGTCTGTGCGATGTTCGGGAAGATTTCAGACCCCTGGAAGTAAAAGAGGGCTCCACCCAGCAGCATCCCCATGACCACCATGGGTTGAAGGCGCACCAGCCGCCGCTTGCAGAAATTCCACAGGCTCATCTTTCCCCAGCGGTCGTCATAGGCATACCCGATGACGAAGCCGGACAGCATGAAGAAGAAGTCCACGGACAGATAGCCGTGGTTGATGATCTGGTCCGTGTGGAATTGGAAGTCCCTGGCGCTTCCTTCAAACATGTGGAACAGGACCACCATGACGGCGGCTACGCCGCGCAGGCCGTCCAGGGCGGCATAATGAGGTTTGGGAGCCAGAACGGAGGGAGAGAGAGGGGCCGGAGTGCTCATGGTATAAGTACGGCGAAAAGTGATTGTGCTTACAGAAAAAGAGGCGATGCGTATTTTACGTGCGCGGCCGCGGAACCCCGGAACGGGTTTTTCCGCAGGGAAAGTCCCGGTACAGGCTGGTACTGAGACGGCTTGCCCGGCGGACAGGCAAGCCGTTTCCTATCTTCCACAGACGGCGTGAGACGTAAAGAAAAATGATGAAGGCTGTTCCTTCTCCCTTTTTCCTTTAAAGAGCCGGATTCCGGAGGAAAAGAGGTCCGGCGCCTACGGCGCGGGGGCAAGTACAATGGACTTTGTTTCCGCGCCGCTGGTGATTCCCTTGACGGTCAGGGTGCATTTTCCCGGCGGCAGGGTAAGGACGCCGGGGGAGTGCTTTACGAACCGGGACCATCCGCCGGTTCCCGGAAAAGTGAATTCCGTCAGCTTGTCATTGATGGAATAACCCAGCTTGAACAGGGTGGAGGCGGGATCGGCAATGGCATAATCCGTCGTTACCGTATAGGTTCCTCCGTTTTTGGTGAAGATGTCCCAGCTGACGGAGCTGAAGTGGGACAGGATGTTGAATTTTCCCGCATCTTTTGCCAGGGCATGCGTGATGAGGCAGTTTTCAGGCGAGAGCGTGATTTTGCCGCTGGCCGCCGGCTGGACTACCGGGAAGATGGAGGCGGGAATGAGCCGGATATAGCGGATGTAAATGCCGTCCCTCCCTTTTTTCTTGAGCGTAAAGGTTTGTTTTCCCTTAACCAGGTTCATGCGGCCCAGATGGTAGATTCCCCCATCGGCCTCACCGCCGCCGGAAGTGGGCACATTCCACAGGAAGGGGGCGTTGTCGCCGCATTTCAGTTCATAGCGGGCGGAAGCGGTAGCCGTCCAGGGGAACGTGTACCAGGCTTCAAGGATGTATTCCCCGTCTTGGGCGACGTTGATTTCCCAGCTTGCGCCGGAGTCTTTTTCCGCCATGCCGGCGATGAATTTGACGGACCGTATTTTTGCCAGCTTGCTTTTGGAAAGTTCCGCATTTTCAGCCTTCATCAGGACGGTCTTCCCCTGAATGGCGCCGGAGGCTGCCGTTTTAATCAGTCCGTCCGCCGGGAATTTGGCCTGGACGGCTGCGCAGAGCAGGAGGGAGGCATTCAGCATTAAGAGCAGTTTCATGTTGGATATGGATGGTTGGAGTTGAAAGACAGATGTTAATCTATTCCATCTTGTCCTTCAAGACGCTGTTGCCGTCAATAAAAAAGTGGGCAGGATTTTTCGTGCCTTCCCTCCGGATATGGTTCCGGAATGGCGAGAGGGCCGGCGATTCTCCGGCCTCCGGAGGGACTTAACAAGGGAGTTTTTACAGCTGGGAAGCTTGACGCTGGGCCGGATAATTTTCCGGAAATTTCCAGTAGTATATTGAGAAGGAAGAAAGAGGAAAAGCTGCTTGTTCTCCATGCGTCAAGAGCATTTAATCAACGATGGCCGGAATACCCCCTGGCTGCCCTGATGATTGATGATGAAACGTTATTTGCTGATTTTCCTCCTGTCCGGAATGGACACGGGAGCGCTGAAGGCTGAAAAGGTCCTGGACGGCTTTGACGAGGAACCTTTTGAACAGCCCGTAATCCTGCCTGAAAAAACGCGCCTGTCGCCTGTGGCGGCCTATATGGGAGAGCCTTCCGCCGGCGGAACGGGAAAAGCCGTCCGTGCCGTGCTTGCTGCAAGTGGTGGAGGTGGCCGCAAACAGATGGCCGGGCCTGAATGGAAAGGCGGGAACGGACTGGATTGCCGCCGAATTGTTTTTCCAGTTGAACGGCTGTTCCATTACCCTGGGGAGGCAGTTGTTCCAGGATGCCCGGCAACCCGTTCTCCCAGTTGGTTCAAGGCTGTTGTTTTCCGGCTCCCTTCCCGCCGCGCTGCTCCGGGACGCCCTGCTTCCGGGGAATACTTATGAGAATCCGGAAAAGGCGGATGAAATTTGCCGTGCCGTTTTCAAGAACCTGAAGAGAGTGGAAGGCACGCTTCCCGCCGTACCGGCCATCTGAACGCGAAGGGGGGGGACGGCCCGCTCCCCGCCGTACCGGATACCGGAGCTTTCCGTGGAATGCGTGTACCGGATTCCGGCCATTTACAACGTGCGGTGGTCGCTGGAGAGCCGGGATTATGAAGGGAATGTGATGCGCGTGGTCAGGCGGCAGGTAGTGGAGAAAGAGGGGGGGTGAAACTGTTTCCTATGACGTGCCTGTCCTCTGGCGCGGAAAAGCGGCGGCGTCTTTTCCGCTCACTCCGCCGGAGCGCATTCCCCTCACGGAAGCAGGTGCCGGGTGCGTTCAGTGTGACTGGAGCGATACGCGGTTGGCCAGCGGCTTGCCTTCCAGGAAGTCCCGGATGTTGTGCAGGGTGACTTCCGCAATGTTGTGCAGGGCTTCCTTCGTGAAAAAGCCCTGGTGGGAGGTCAGGATGACGTTGTTGAAGGAGAGCAGGCGCGCCAGGGTGTCGTCGTCAATGATTCGGTCGGACTTGTCTTCGTAAAAATATTCCCCTTCCTCTTCATACACGTCCAGGCCGGCGGACCCCACTTTTTTTGATTTCAGGCCGTCAATCAGCATTTCCGTGTTAATCAGCTTGCCGCGTCCCGTGTTGATGATCATCACGCCGTCCTTCATTTTGCCGATGGAATCCGCATTAATCAGGTATTCCGTTTCCGGGGTGAGGGGGCAGTGCAGGGAAATGATGTCGGACCGGGCGTACAAGTCGTCCAGCGTGGTGTACGTAATGCCGGCTTCTTCCGCAAAGCGCTGGTCGGGGTACGGATCGTAGGCCAGGATGTTCATGCCGAACCCCTTGAGGATGCGGATGAGGATTCTGGCGATTTTCCCCGTTCCGATGATGCCGGCCGTTTTCCCGTTCATGTCAAAGCCCATCAGCCCGTGCAGGGAAAAGTTGCCGTCCCTGGTGCGCCAGTACGCGCGGTGTATCTTGCGGTTCAGGGAGAGCATCAGGGCTACGGCGTGTTCCGCCACCGCATAGGGGGAGTATTGGGGGACCCTGACGACGGGCAGGTCCGCTTCTTCCGCCGCTTTCAGGTCCACGTTGTTGAATCCGGCGCAGCGCAGGGCCAGCAGTTTGACGCCGTTTTCCTTCAGGCTCCGGATCACTTCCCGGTTTGCCGTGTCGTTGACGAAGATGCACGCCACGTCCGTGCCGCGGGTCAGCGGCACGCTGTCCGGGGTGAGGTGCCCCTTGAAGTAGCGGATGTCGTAATGGAATTCGCGCTCGTTGATCGGGTTGAAGGAGTCCCGGTCGTAGGGCTTGGCGTCAAAAAACGCAATGCGGCAGGAATGGTCGGTCATGCGGAAGGGAGGGGGGTTAGGCGATCGGCGGTTTTTTCTTCGCGCTTCCCTGGCTGGCGACGGCTTCCATGCGTTTGCGGATTTCTTCCGGATCTCCCAGAAAGTAGTCTTTCTCCAGGTTCAGGGAATCGTCAAATTCAAACACATAGGGAATGGCGGTGGGAAGGTTCAGGGAAAGAAGCTGGTCGTTGGGGATGTTTTTCAGGTACTTGATCATGCCGCGCAGCGTGTTGCCGTGGGCCACGATCAGGATATTGTCCAGCGTCCGGAGGGAGGGGAGGATGGTTCCCTCCCAGTAGGGCATCATGCGGTCAATGGCCTCCTTCAGGGATTCCGTCCGCGGAAGTTCGTTATCCGGCACCCCCTTGTAGCGGGGGTCCCACTTGGGGTTGGCGGGATCATCCTCCGCCAGGGGAGGGGGCGCCACGTCATAGCTGCGCCGCCAGATCAGCACCTGCTCGTCTCCGTATTTTTGGGCCGTTTCACTTTTGTTCAACCCCTGGAGCATGCCGTAGTGCTTTTCATTCAGCCGCCAGCTTTTGGCGACGGGCAGCCAGTCCTGGTCCAGACGGTCCAGCACGCAGTTAAGCGTCTTCACGGCGCGCTTGAGGTAGGAGGTGTAAGCCTGGTCAAAAGCCATGCCCTTGTCTTTCAGCAGGTCGCCCGCATGATTCGCTTCCTCTATACCCAGTTCCGTCAGGTCCACATCCGTCCATCCGGTGAACCTGTTTTCACGGTTCCACGTGCTTTCTCCATGGCGCAGAAGAACAATTGTTTTCATATCGCTGAATTTAGACAGGCGGCCTCCGGCTTTCGCGCAAAGGAATGGAGGCGTATGACGTGATAATATTCCCCGCCGCAGGAGAAATTCCTGCCGTCCGGCCCCGGCAGTCCGCCGGAGGAGGGGAAGGACGCCTCACAGGTGCGGCGGCGGCGGGTAAAATTGTGATTGGCAACCGTCTTCAAATGGATTAACAGTTCAGCATGATGAAGCAATATGGTTTCAGTTGGGCTGCCGCCCTGATGGCCGCCGGAGTGGGAGCATTGGCATGGGCCGGTCCCGGGGCTGTCCGGAATGTGCAGAAGCCCGCTCCTTCCGGTGGAGCTCCCGCCGTGTTCAAGTTCGGCGGGGAAGGGAACCAGGAGTTCATGCTGAATGGAAAACCGTTCCAGATACGCGGAGCGGAGATGCATCCCCAGCGCATCCCCAGGGAGTACTGGAGGCACCGCATCAGGACTGCCCGGGCCATGGGCTTGAACACCATTGCGTTTTACGTGTTCTGGAACGACCATGAACAGCCGGACGGCAGCTTTGACTTCAAGACGGGCAACCGCGATCTGGGAGAGTTTCTCAAGATATGCCAGGAGGAAGGCATGTGGGTTCTGTTCCGCCCCGGTCCCTATGTGTGCGGGGAATGGGACCTGGGAGGGTTGCCCCATTATCTGCTGAAGGATCCCAAGGCCAAATTGAGGACTACGGAAGACGCCAAATTCATGAAGGCGCAGACGCGGTATCTGGAAGCCGTGGCCCGTGTGGCGGAGCCCTTTTTGGTCAAAAACGGAGGCCCTATCCTGATGACCCAGCTTGAGAACGAATACGGGAGCTACCAGAGGAAGGACCGCAAGTACATGGAGTGGCTGAAAGCGTTCTGGACCAGGAAGGGCTTCGGCCCCTTTTACACGTCCGACGGCGCGGGGGAACATTTCCTGAAAGGGGTGGTGCTTCCCGGCGTGGCCGTGGGACTGGACCCGGGGCTGAACGACGGCCACTGGGAGGTGGCTAATAAGTGCAATCCGGGCGTTCCCGTTTTTTCCTCGGAAACGTATCCGGGCTGGCTGCGGCACTGGGGGGAGGGGAACTGGGCCCCCACCCCAGGCATTGTCAACCACGTCCGCTGGTTTATGGACAAGGGGCGGTCCTTCAGCCTGTTCGTTTTCCACGGTGGCACCAACTTCGGGTTTACGGCGGGCGCCAACAACGGGGGGCCGGGAAAATACCAGCCGGACCTGACGAGTTACGATTACGGCTCTCCCGTGGACGAACAGGGCCGGATGAATGAATATTACGCCCAGATGAGGGAAATCATCCTGGAAAAACTGCCTCCGGAAGCCGCCGTGCCGGAACCTCCCGCGGACATCCCGGCCATGGAGATTCCGGAGTTCACGCCCGTGGTCCATGCCGGCCTTTGGGAGAACCTGCCCAAGCCCTTCCGGTCCAAGTTCCCGCAGCCGCCCTATTTCGAACAGTGGAACCAGAACCAGGGCATCGCCGTTTACAGCGCCACCGTTCCGGCCGGACCGCCTGAAACGCTGGAATTCACCAACGTCAATGACTATGCCCAGGTGTACCTGAACGGAGAGCCGGTCGGCACGCTGGACCGACGCCTGGGACAGAAGAGCGTGGAGCTGCCGGAGCGCAAGAAGCCGGGAACGCTGGAAATCCTGGTGGAGGCCATGGGACATATCAATTTCCACATCAGCATGGAGAGCGACCGCAAGGGACTGCACGGCCCTGTGAAGCTGGGAACGCGCGAGTTGAAGAACTGGACGGTGAGGGCCCTTCCCCTGAAGGCTGACTCCATTGTCCAGGCACCCAAGGGAAAGGGCCCTTCCCGGAAACGGGAAGGAGCGCATTTCCGGGCCGTCGTGAACATTGAAGAGCCGCAGGACACGTTCCTGGACATGTCCCGCTATGCCAAGGGATACGTGTGGGTGAACGGCGTGAATGTGGGGCGGTATTGGAATGTGGGGCCTCAATTAAGGCTGTACGTTCCGGCCCCCTTCCTGAAAAAAGGGGAGAATGTGATTGATGTCCTGGACCTTCACGAGAAGGAGCCCAAGCCCATCCGCGGCATGAAGGAGCGCAACAAGGAGCCTGGAAAGATAGATACCAAAAACTTGGACAACCAGTGGTAAAACCGCCGGGTCTTCTGCCCGCGTCACTGGAAAAAGCTTTTTTCCATGAACCCGCGCCATGGGGGGAGCCGCAGCCTGGGTGTCAGACGCCCTGAGCCTGTCTTTTTCTCCGGAATTCCTCTTTGAACGCCTTCCAGTCCGTGTCTCTGACCAGTTCCGCGAGGTTGGAGTAGTAGGACCGGTGGTGCCCGAAGCGTTCGTCCATCAGCTCTTCAAGTGCCTTTTCCGGCGTCCAGCCCTGCATGACGATGCGGTAGGCGGCGCAGACAATGCCGGTGCGGTCGGACCCGTGCCAGCAGTGCACCAGAACGGGCTTGGGCGCGCTGCTGATGACCAGCAGGCAGTCCATGAGTTCTTCCCGGGTCACTTTCCCTGCCGCCAGTTTAATGCGGTACAGGCGCAGTCCGGTATGTTCCGCCTCATCGGCGTCGCTGTGGTATTCCCGCAGGTTCAGGACGGATTTGAGCCCCAGCTTTTCCAGGGCCTTGAACCCGTCGCCGCCGGGTTGTCCGGAACGGTACAGCTCCGGGCTGAGGCGGTAGCAGTTTCTGGCGTCTTTTACCTTGATGGGAGCGGGGGTTTCCATCAAGGTTTCTGCGCAGGCAAGGGGAAGAGGCGCCGCCAGAACGGCGAGTATCACAGCGTTCCGGTTCATGGTTTCTTTCAGGAATCGGACGGGTAACCGACGCTCTGGGCGTACAGGACTTTTTTAAAGACGGGGAGTTTCAAGCGCCGCTGGATATAGTCGGCGTCAATCATGGCGCGGAAGACGGTGCCGAGGCCCGCGGAAGTACAGAAAAGATAGACGTTTTCTCCGATGAATCCCACGCCCGTGCAGGCCGTGACCAGTTTTCTTTTGGCGTCAAAGTCTCCGGGCTGTTTGGACTGGTCCACCACATAGACCAGGTTCAGCGGCGCGGTAGCCGCGAATTCCTACGTTCCCGTGGCGGCACGCATATCGCCCTGAACCACTCGCTCCAACTGGTGGGTTTCCGGCTTGTAAAGATAGGCGCCCTGCGGCAGGACGGCATAGATTTCTATTTCGTTGGAATTCCGGGAGGACGGCGCCGTACGGTAATCAGGATCGTCCCGGTTGACGCCTTGAGCCGCCCAGAGCAGGGAAGACAGGATTTCCATCGGAATGGGCTTGTCTGCGAAGGATCTGGTGGAATGCCGTTCATTCAGGACCTGCATGAGCGGCCTGCCGCCCTTTTTGTCCGGCGGAGGCAGCACGATGTTGTCACTGAGGGCCGTTCCGGAGAGGAGGCTTCCCGAAATGACGGCCAGAAGCGGGCTGAGAGCATGAGAAATATTCATAGGCGGCGAAAGACGGATAAAGATGATGGAATAATTAGCAGGATACTTGTATTTTTCTCATGTTTTTGGGAACACGTGAGAACCTAATCCTATAAAATGGCTATGAAAACACAAGGAAAAATCCCTTGGTTTGATTCTTAACGGGTTCCGGAAGATGGACTCACCGGAAAAGACCGTTGTTTCAAGTTGACCTTGGGAGGGTATTGCGCTTTTATGTCAAACGGAACAGGGATGGAAATCTTTTTTCCTTCCCTGCCCAATTTGCTCCAACCCGTTCAAGCCTTATCCCATGAATCCTGTCAATCCCTTGCGTCCCGGTTCTCCCAAGCGTAAAAAATCCTCCTCCGGGGGAATTGTCATGACCATTATCCTGGTGCTGGCTCTTGCCGGCGGCGGAGTGGTTTACCACCGCATTTCCGTTCAACGGGAGGCGGAGGCCGCAGAGCTGGCGGCCAGAAGGGACGCGGAAGCGAAAGCGGCGCGCGCACGGAAGGCTGCGGAGCTGGAGGCGGCGCGCAAGGCGGCGGAGGAACGGGCGCGTGCGGAGGCGGCGGAAAAAGCACGGCTGGAAGCGGAACGCCTGGCTGCGGAAGAGGCCGCCAGAAAACGGCAGCAGAAGGAACCGGAGGCGGTGGAGCCGGCTCCCGCAGAGCCGAAGGAAGAGCCCGTGGTCCGGGAGGAAGACCCGCGCCTGGAGATTTTCAAAAAGCCCGTTTTGCTGGTCAGCCTGAAGGCCAATAACGCCGCCAACAGGAAATTGTTTACGGACGCCTTCAATCTGGCCCTGGAGACGGGCCGCTATGACTTGTACGCCGGTTTCCTGCGGTCCAATCTGGAACGTGACGCCGTGAAGGTCATTAAATTCGGCAAATTCGACGTGTCCATGTATGACCAAAGCCCGTATCTCATGCGCGCCAATGAACTGTACCAGCTCATCAGCAAGGTGGGGGCGGAAACCATTCAGGAGCAGCTCAAGGAGAGTTCCCCCAGATATTTTTATCCGTGGCTTTTTTCAGACCCCTCCGACCCTCTGCGGCTCTTCCTGCGCACGATGGTGCGGGAACAGACTCCCAGGGAGGAATGGGGAGGCATCCTGCGGAAGTGGGCGGAGTTCTGGATGAAAACCTCCGCCATGCCCCGGAGCAAGTATTCCTCCCTGGCGCTGGCCTGCGCCATGCTGGACCCCCGCATCGCCTCCAGTCCGTCCAGGCTGCGGGCCTCTTCTTCCACCAACATTTCCACTACTCCCCTGACGCTGGAACAGGTGTTCGAGTACTTCGTGGAGATGGATGAAGCCCATGAACTTCTTACGGATATTACCAAATTAAGCCCTTCCGAGCTGCTGTTCGTGGTGGACGTGCGCCTGCCGAGGTCGGAGATGGACTGGGCGCGCAAGAAGGTGCGCCTTACCCGGAAGGGCTGGGGCGGTGCCTATTCCATGATCCGCTACCGGATGGACCGCGCCGCCCTGGGCAAGGATCCTTACACGAATTACACCTTCCAGGAGATTCTGGATGAAGGCGGCATCTGCATGGACCAGGCCTATTTTGCCGTGAATACCGCCAAATGCAACGGCATTCCCTCCGCCTACGTCACCGGGGACGGCAACCGCGGCCCGCACGCCTGGATCAATCTGCTGACGACGGACGAAACCTGGCAGTCCTATGGCGGGTATGGGTACAATACGGGGCATTTTTCCCATCCGCACAACCGCAAGTCAAAGCATGAATCCACTCTTCTACAGGGCATGGACAAGAAGGTGAACGGCTCCCGGCTGGACACCTCCCTGGATTACCTTTCCCTGGCGGACCTGTTTGAAGAGATGCAGAAGCCGGATTGCGTCCGGGTGATGCTGGAAGCCGCCACGCAGGCCACCCCCGGAAGCCCTCTGGGCTGGGAACGCCTGATCGCGCTGATGAGCCGTCCGGAAAGCGGCACGAAGCTGGAGGAATGGGATGTGCTGGTGACCATGATCAAGCGCAAGTTCCGCTCCCGGCCGGATTACCTGGCCATGGCCGCCCGCGTGGAGGATGAATACATTTTCCCCATGAGGGACGCCTCCACCAACAAGCGCAATGTGGCCCGGGACCTGAAAAAGCTGGAAAAGGAGACGGACGAGGGCCGCAGCGATCTGACTTCCGCCGCCATCAAGCGGCAGGCGGACATCCTGATGGAGAACGGGGACAAGGCCGGCGTGGCTTCCCTGTACCGCAAGTCCATGAAGGATTACGCGCGCCGCGCGGAAGTGTTCGAGGCGCTGATGGGGCAGTATTACCGGTATGTCTCCCAGGAGCCGGAGGCCGTTCTTCAGCTCGCCAAGGAGGCGGAATCCTCCTACAACCGCTATATCCGAACCAAGTCGGACGACTACTTCAAGGTGAAGAAGGAGGTTGCCATCCAGAGGAAGATAGCCGGATATTATGAAAAGGGTGGCAATGAAAAGAAGGCCGCTTCCCTGCGCAAGGACGCGGAGAAGCGGGAGAAGAACAGCAAGAAGGGCATCCGGGAGGAGGGATAGCCCGGCAGGCCGCCTGCGGCCCCACCCATCATTTCCCCAGGCGCGCGGCCCTGGCCGCCTCCGGCTGCGGCATACCCGTGGAATGAACGTTTTTAGGCTGGAATGCTGTCTTATCTTCAACTAATACATGACCTATATGGCAAGAGAACCTTACGCGAACTTCTGGCCCAAAGTGGCGGATACCGCTTTTGTGGCGGAAAGCGCCGACCTGATCGGAGATGTCACCATTGGAGAGCACGCCAGCATCTGGTACCACACCACGCTGCGCGCGGACATCAACAAGATCGTCATTGGAGATTACTCCAATATCCAGGATAATAGCTGCATCCATCTGGCGGACGACTTCGGCTGCTATGTAGGCAAGTACGTGACCGTGGGCCACGGCGTGATTCTGCACGCCTGCACGGTGGAGGACAACTGCCTGATCGGCATGGGGTCCATCATTCTGGACGGCGCGGTCATCGGCCAGGGATCCGTAGTGGGCGCGGGCGCGCTGATCACCAAGGGCACCGTCATTCCGCCCAATTCCCTGGTGCTGGGGTCCCCCGCCAAAGTGGTGAAGGACCTGGGCCCGGAATCCGCGGATAATAACCGCAAGTGGGCGGAGAAATACGTCAAGGTCGCTGCCCGGTATACGGAGCGAGTCATCAATCCCGGTTTTTAACATTTGATTTCCGCACGCCATGCCGGATGAAAAGCTGATCACCCTGGAACCGTACGCCCTGCTCTATACCCGGGCCGGGGCAGGTGTGTGCCTGCGTGATCCGCTGACCGGCAAGGCGGGCGTTATCTTCATGGAGCTGGCGGACGGCATGGCGCTGGAGCGCAGCCTGAACGGGGAACGCCCGGTGCGGCCGGACACGTCCTCCCTGCTGTCCCATTTTTTATCCGCCATGGAGTGCCGGGTGAGGCTGGTGCTCATCAATGGCCGCAAGGATGAAGTTTTTTACGCCCGCGTGGCGGTGGAGGCCGCCAACGAGGTCATGGACAAGCTGGTGGAGCTGGACGCCCGCCCGTCGGACGCCCTGATGATTGCGGCCCAGTTCGGGACCGGAATCAAGATTGTTCCCGCCGTCTGGGAAAGCATGGAGAACATCCTGCCCCAGCTGGAACAGCTGGACGCGGATTCCCCGGACAGCCGCGCGCCGGTGTATGTGGGAGAGCCGTAGGAACGGCGCTTCCGGCTGCCGGACCTTTTCCCGCCTCCCGGGCACGCCATCCGGCGCGGCGGCGGCTTGAGGAACCGTCTTCCGGTTTGCCGCCCGGAGGCATGATTGCGGCATAAGATTTTCCGGTCCTTGGGCATACCTACTTTTTACAAAAAAAACTTGCTAAGGCGCCGGAATCCCTATACATTCGCCGCACATCACTTCAAGTGGGTAGATTCCCGAGCGGTCAAAGGGGGCAGACTGTAAATCTGTTAGCATTCGCTTTCGAAGGTTCGAATCCTTCTCTACCCACCACTTTTACTTTCATAACGCGTTCTCCGGAAGAACGCGTTTTTTATTGTTTCCGCGGTTGCGGGTTCGTGATGTTCAACGGGAAAAGGGAATCGCCGCCCTGTAGGAGAAGCAGGAAACGAGCATGCGCTCGGAGGATGGGGAGGCGGATGACTTGTTCAGCCTATCGACAAGGCGCGCAGGACATGTTAGATATTCTCTCTTGCCGATTTTTCATCTCTGCCGTTTATTGACATGTTGACCACGCTGCTCATTCTGGGAGTATCCGCCGTTTTGTTCGTCCAGGGGAGAATCCGTTCAGATATTGTCGCGCTGTGTTCCCTGCTGTGCCTGATCGTGTTCGGGATTTTAAGCCCGGAGCAGGCGCTTTCCGGCTTTTCCAACTCCATCGTAGTCATGATGGTGGGGCTTTTCGTGGTGGGGGGAGCCATTTTCCGGACGGGACTGGCCAAGATGCTGGGCGGCAGGATCATGAAGCTGGCCGGCAAGAGCGAGCTGCGCCTGCTGGTGCTGACCATGCTTGTCACGGCGGGTATCGGAGCGTTTGTCAGCAATACGGGAACGGTGGCGCTGATGCTGCCCATTCTGGTGAGCCTGGCCGCGGACGGCGGCATCCAGACGAGCCGCCTGCTTATGCCCATGGCGTTTGCCAGCAGCATGGGCGGCATGCTGACGCTGATCGGCACGCCCCCCAACCTGGTCATCAACAACCAGCTTCAGGAGGCGGGAATGGAGGGGCTGGGCTTTTTCTCGTTCACCCCCATCGGCCTCGTCTGCATCGTGACGGGCGTCCTGCTGCTGATTCCCCTGAGCAGGAAGTTCCTGGGCCGTCATGACGACAAGACGGAACACGAGGCCAAGGGCAAGTCCCTCAGCCAGTTGATAGACGAGTACCAGATCATCAGCAATCTTTACCGTCTCCGGGTGCTGGAGGATTCCGCCCTGACGGAGAACCCCCTGCACGACCTCCAGATACCGGACCGCTACCACGTGAACATCGTGGAAGTGCGCCGCAGGCATTCCAGTCGGCATTCCTTCCTGCAAACGGTCAGCCAGACCATGGCGGGCTCGGACACGCGGGTGGCGCGGGGAGACGTCATTTACGTGATGGGGGAGTTTGAGGACGTGGACCGTTTCGCCCGGGAATACGGGGCGGTGATGATTAACCGGAAGACGTCGGAAGATACGGATTCCCTGCTGAAAAGCAAATTGAAGTTTGACGAGATAGGCATTGCGGAGATGCTGCTCATGCGCAACTCGGACCTCATCAACATGCCCGTGAAGTCTTCCGGGCTCCGCGCCAAGTACGGGGTCAACATTCTGGCCATCCAGCGGGACAACCATTACATTTTCCACAATTTGAAGGATGTGAAGCTCCAGTACGGGGATACGCTGCTGATTCAGGGAACCTGGGCGGATATTGCGCGCCTGAGTGAGAAAACCTTTGAATGGGTCGTGGTGGGCCAGCCGCTGGCGGGGGGGGCCAAAGCGACCCCGGCGCACCCCCAGGCCG